>Ga0123341_1007070_pt1 | contig 10209 bp, 10 predicted proteins | sample Turbeapinknodule_FD_89959 | JGI IMG/M metagenome (GOLD analysis project Ga0123341, IMG submission 89959) | Root nodule microbial communities of legume samples collected from Mexico - Turtle bean Mexico pink nodule | ecosystem: Host-associated > Plants > Roots > Nodule | place: Mexico: Nepantla...
TATATATATTCATAACTAAAACTAATATTGATAACGAAATGGATAAAAAAAAACCAAACATATTTTATTTTCAGAACAAAATTCATAATTAAAAAGTTGTCCATTTATACCTATATATAAAGGGCATTTCCTTTTTTAACACTTTTTTTTATAAATTTTACTCTTATATTAATATTTATTTTATTGTTTTATCTTTGACATTTCAGTCATTTCATTATTTTTTAAGCATTTAAGAAATAATTAATTATTTTTATCATTAATTAGAAACTGTTTTTCTTTATTTTTAAAACTAATATTCTATCTTTTTTGTAGAAAACAATTACCAAATTTAAATTTTGAATGTGGAGTGATTTTGTACGTGGAGCAGTTTTTTTCCCATATCTTCATCTCTCTTAAAATCATAGTTGTTATCCCTTCTTATCATTTGGTTTCTTATTATTTCTTAGCAAAAAATATATTAATGAATGACAACATCGGTTTCTTCACCGATGACTCAATCTGTGACTGTGACCTTCGTCAGCAGTATTTGGCGGACAACTATCTTCGAATGCCTCGTGTGGGTGATGTGGATGGGGATGTGAACGAGGAGAAAAACAACTTGTTCTTCTTCACTCCAATTACATCATTCTTCGTGAATAACCTATTCTCATCACAAATGTGGCATTGAAGCTTCTCCAAATTCACTAATAGAATTTTGAGTCTATGATTTCTGACGCGATCTTTCTCACGTGAGGTAGGGAAGATGTTCGTTGCATTATAGAGAAACGACTATTACGGAAGATTGTGTCTTCATAACTTGGACTTGCAATGGTAACATGTTGTTTGTCCCGCCTTTCGCAACCAAACTTTTAGAGTCATTACTTGGGGGTGGTGCTCACACTCTCTTCTTGACAAGTTCGCTTTTTATTCCTCTTTATCAAATTGATCATTCTTTCATTTCATTTTATTTATTCGTTCCATTAAATTGAGAATTATTAATAAATATAAAATATATTGAATCGTTTTTTATTGTTGTAGTAATATTATGACTTTGGAAAATGTTAATGATAAAAGTAAAAAATGCGGACTGTGTCTTTGTTTCCGCTAGTATAAACAATGAAAGCAATATATTATAATAGGAAAACACCATATAATGAAAATTGAAAGTAAACAAGAGAGGTAAACGAAGAAACACAAAGAAATTAATGTGGTTTAACTATTTACATTCATAGTTAGAAATTTATTAAGAAAAAAAATATAATATTATAACATGAAGTATATCTTATAGTAAACTCTCAACTCTAAGTTAATAATAATTATTATTACAAGGTCCTATTTATACAATAAAAAATATCTAATTAAATTGTGAAGGGATGCACCAAATAGTTGTTAAGTCACGTGCATAGTGATTCAGTTAAGAGCGGGGAACAACAACTGACACCGAAAGTTAAACTGAAACAATAGACAATCTGAACATAAGCTTTGGTTAAGATAGACGATTTGAATCGCTAGAGACGCTCTAACCTCAAGATAGTCTAATTAGACAGTAGGCAATTTATTGCCTCTAGAAGGTTTAGGAACCTTTAGACATGGATTTTACTAAACCAAAAAACTTCACAAATTTCCATTTTGGTTCAACAACACAAATCTTTTGAGTGATAAAACACTCACTTCTATAGGCTCATTACATATTTCATCACCTATTAGTTGTATTATATCATGCAATGAAAAAATTTGTTGTCATTCAAAACTTTTGTGATCATATCAAAGGGAGTATGCATTCACCACCTTCACAGATCCTCGAGAAATCTCTTCTCTCACGAAATACAGCTCCACATCAATATACTTCATTCTCTTATGATAGACTTGGTTCTTTGATAGTTATATAACACTATTATGGTCATAGTGAACTATTATAACTTGGTCCCACACCTTTAGTTCCTTTACTAGACCCTTAACTCACAAAACTTCTTTCAAAGCTTATGTCATGGAAATATACTCTAATTAGTGGTTGATAAAGCCATTATCTTCTAGAGATTGGTCTTCCAAATGATAACAATACCATGTGAATTAAACACATAACTAGTGAGAGGTTTTTTAACATCCAACAAAGTTTGAGACAACAAACCTTTTTATCAAAACTTTTTCAATAGCATCTAGCTTCACCATAAACCAAGGTTCTTCTAAGTGACCCCTTTAAGTAACTAAGGATCCACTTAAGAACTTGTCAATGAGCTCATCTAGGGTTAGAAACAAACCTGCTTACAACACTCACAACATAAGTTATGTCAGGACATGTGCAAACCATAACATAGAACCAACGAGATTAACATATGAAATAACGTTCCTCCACAATCTTAGGAGACTGGTGATCACTCAACTTGTAATGGGATGCAAGAGGTGTGGAAATAGGTTTTAAGTTTGTCATGCCAAACTTATCAAGTATTTTGAGATAGATCTCCTGAGACAAGTACAAATGCTTCACATCATGTTGTCTGGTGATCTCAATCCTTAATATCTTCTTAGCAACTCCTAGATCCTTCATTTCAAACTCGTTATTCAACTCAATTTTAACATTTTGAACATTAGATTTACTTGCTATTAAAATATTGTTTATATACAACAATAATATAATGAATAGACTGTCTTCTATAAACTTGAAGTAGACACAATTATCGTACTTGCTACAATCAAAACCAATTCTAGCAATGAATTCATGAATTCATCTATTCCAATTTTTTTTAGATTGTTTTAAACTCTACAAAGATTTGTTTAGCTTACATATGTAATCTTCCTTGCCTTCTTCCTCAAATCCTTATGATTGCTTCGTATTGATGGTTTCATATAAGTTTCCATAAAGAAATGTAGTCTTAACATCCATCTGTTCCAATTCAAGGTTAAACCCAACAACCATAACTAACGACATTCTTATGGATTTTTGTTTCACAATAAGGGAGAAAACATCATTATAATCTACTCATTCCCTCTGTGTAAACCCTCCAACCACTAATCTTGCCTTGAATATTGGTTGATCAATTCCTAGAGCACCATCTTTTCTTTTGAAAATCCATTTGCAACTGACCAACCTAGAACCCTCAGGTTTACGAACTAGAGTCCATATATTATTTAGATTAAACGACTTCTTCTCCTCATTCATGGTGTTTAGCCATTGAGTATTCTCCTTGCTTTCTAAGGCATATGATTCAATAGAAGGTTAATCTTATAGGACCTTACTAGCAACCACCAAGGAATATGCAATCAACTTTGCATAACCAAACCTTTGTTGAGCTTTGATCATTCTTTTGGTTCTATCTTTAGCTAACCTTCATTAGCATGTTGATCTTCATCAGATGTAACAGAATGTGTATTGTCTTTAGACGCATTAACCAAGTGTCTACAATCTTCATACATATTAGATGATTTAACAACTTCAGACTCATTTCATCTATTGAACTCCTCCTCAATGTCAACCTTCCCAGCATCACTATTATCAACAAGCATACATTTAGAAACTTTTGGCTTGTAAGCCATTTTAGTTTCATTAAAGACAATGTCTCTGGTGATGATACAGTTCTTAGATCCTGAATCTAGACACCATAGACAATATCCCTTCACTCTTTTGGATACCCAAACATACCTATAACTACACGAGCATCTAGTTTACCTTGCCTAATATTAGCATGGATAACACAACCACAGATTCTCGGATGATCAAGGTTGTAGGATATCTTGAACAAACTTCCTTATAAGTATTCATGTCCAAAGAAATTGTTGTTATCATATATGCAACAATAGTAGTAGCTTTAGCCCAAAATTATTGGGAACCTCAACACTCCATGTCATGTCGTTCCAAAATAGTTTTATAGAATCTTTTTGCTAGGACATTCTGGTGAGGAATCCCTGCATTTGTTTTGGTGCCTCGTTATGTCATGCTCTCTGCAGAAGGTGTTAAATAGTTTAGACCAGAACTCAAGACTATTATCGATTCTGAATTGCTTGACCATTTTACCAATTTGATTTTCCACTAGATGCTTCCAACTTTTTGAAGTTCTTAATTGTTTCATCTTTGGTCTTCTGAGTGTAGACCCATAACTTCCTCAAATAATTATCAACAATCGACAGAAAGTATCTTGCACTAGAGTGTGATGGAGTAGGACATGAACATAATCAAAGGTTCCTTTCGTTCTCTACTGACCCATGCTAAAACGAATTTTACAAGCTTTTCCATGGATGTAGTGTTCACAGAATGCCAACTGGTCAATTTTGTCACTTCTAAACAAACCTTGTTTGTCCAACTCCTCTAATCCTTTCTTACTTACGTGACCTAATCTTTCGTGCCATAACTTTATCTTAGAGTAGACAGTCTTTTCAGTAGAGATAGACCCAGAGATTACAATACCTTCCAAGGCATACAAGCCATTCTTCCTCACACCCTTCATGACTACCATGGTCCCCCTCAACATCTTCAAAACCCTCTTTCACCTTTGAATACATACCCCCTCTTTTCAAGTTCACCAAGGGATGTTAGATTTTGTTTCAAGCTAGGTACATGCCTAATTTCTTCAAGCATTCTCTCGGTTTCATCATGCAAACAAAATTTAATCATTCCAATTCTAGTTATCTTATAGGATTTGTTATGATCAAGAAGAACAAACCCTCCTTCAAGTTATGCAAACTATTGAAACCACAGACAATTAGGCGTCATGTGAAACAACCATAATCCATTATCTATTCACAATCATCGACATTACCCGACACTATGAGGGCCTCTGATGATTCATAATCTTCTTCAACCAAAACTGCTTCGCCAGATCTAGACGGTGTCTACCGAACGATCCATTAGACCGTCTACCAAACCTAGACGATCTATTAGGATTTCCAACCCTCTTCTGCATCCGAGGAAAATATTTTCTTGTGTAACCTTCCTTCTTATACTGGTAGCACTTGTAGATATTTACTACCTTCCCATCACGAATCTTGGACTTCAATCTCCATCTAACTTCTCCTTCGTTATCACAGTTAGATAGTCTCCCCCTTGTTATCAGGCCATCTCCAGTATTGGATGCCTTAATATCAAACTTCTCATTCAACTATTTTGAGTTCAAGGTAGCATGAACCTCTTCAAGAGAGAGATTTTCTCTCCTATACAACAACACCAATTTGATCTTCATCATTAATTTGACATCAATATTTTCAGGATCAAGAATCAATTTGTTAAATTCGTCCAGTTGTTCATTGACAACCTTATCAGTACTCATCTTGTACATGTACAACATGTGCTTCAGGTTTAGAAGGTTCACCAGGGACTTAGTCATATATAAGCTTTTTAACTTCATCTATAGCCCCGTTACAATCTTCTCCTTCGAAACTTGCCTTAACACCTTGCCACAAAGACTTAGAACAATTGCATTATGAGCCTTCCCCGACAATGCAGTCTTGTCCTTCTCAACCATGGTTCTGTCAAGCTTGGATTCACCTTCCAAAACTTCAAGGAGACCTTGTTGAACTAAAAGACCACGCATCTTCAACTGCCATAACCCAAAATCATTCAAGCCAGTGAATTTTTCAACCTCATTATGTGCAAAAGTCATGATGATTGAGATTCCTTTACTCCACGCTCACTCCACCAGTTTGTAAAGAAAAAACCTACAATTCATTGAACTTTCTAACATAGACAAATGCTAGACGAAGTAAGAACAAATCAAAGATAAACAAGAAAGGTAAACGAAGAAACACAGAGGAATTAACATGGTTTTGACTAAATCCTAGTCTACGTCCACATTCAAAAATTCAATAAGAAAAGAATATGAGATTACAACATGAAGTCTATCTCATAGTGAACCCTCAACTCTAAGTTTACAATAACTATTGTTACAAGGTCCTATTTATATAGTCAAAACTTTCTAACTAACTTGTGAAGGGTATGCGCCAAACAATTGCTAAGTGGCATGCACAATGATTTAGTTAAGAGCGAGAAATGCCAACTGACGTTGGATGTTAAACTGATACAATAGCCGGTTTGAACAAAAGTTATTGTTAAGGTAGAAGGTATTGAATCACTAGACGCTCTAATCTCCAAATGGTCTAGTAACCTTTGAACATGAATTTTACCGAACAGAAAACTTCAGAGTAAGCTAAAAAATTGGGATTTAAATTATTTAAATGCTACATGGAACGACCAATAACCCACCAAAATTAATGTATTTTCATCCTTACAGAAGTAACTTCCCTCTGGTTGGAATGCTATCGATACAAGCATAATACACTATAATTTGAATTTTTGGCTCTTTTTACGAGTACTTGGTACAAAAATAATAGAGAAATCACTAAAATGCTAAGGAGAAGGATAACCACAGTGCATTTTTTCAGTGTTACCTTATAGAAGTACAACAGTTTTTTTCTTCTTCTTATTTCTGCTATTGGCACGAAAACATGTGTGCTGCATCACTACGATAGAATGTCAGCGGTGTATTCCAGAATCTCGTGTATTACACATGACTATTGTCCAATGATAATTTCATGCAGAAACTAAAAACAGAAATAATCGGAGTAATTGCCTTGGGGCTAAAGAACTGGAGGGGGGAGTAAACAAAATGCACAGAGAGGGGTATAATTGAGCTTTGATTCATACAATTTAACCTTTATTCATAAAATTAGTATTGATTATGCTGTCCCTTTTTACCATTATCAACCATCTTTCACTTGCCATGTAGCAAGAGGATTCTAAATAGAGGCACAAATCCTCCTACCTCCTGTGAATCTTCTAAAGAAATGCCAAAGCATGCTGAAAATGAATACCCCGGGCTAACTACAACATAATATTTATGTAGCATGTAACAAACACACAACTTTAAGCATTTGCAGCATTTGGAAAATCAATCCATTGTTGCAGGCTTAAGAATGGTCCCTTCAACATTTATTCATTCATCTCCCACATAAGCATTCACCAACATTATGGTTTCGCCTAAAATGTACAAGAATATGTGTTGCAAAGTCCTGTGTTGGCGCTATTATAGGGGAACAAGGAAACAGGACGAGTTCTTGGCAGTTCAGGAATGGGCTTATCCATGTTCAGAAGAAACTCCACCACTTGCTCCATTGAGGGTCTTCCTTTGTTCTCATTTAGGGTGCAAAGCAACCCAATTTCTAGAACACGAATTGCCTGGTCCAAGTTGATCAATGATCCCATCCTTCTGTCCACCAGCTTAACTTTCTCATCAATCTGATGCAAGTTCCAAGCATAATCCAATAGGTTCCTCTCTTCTGGATTTCCCACCTCTTTCTCATCCCTTACCCTTCCAGCTATCACTTCCAACACAAGGACACCAAACTCAAACACATCTGCGCCATGGCACACTGCTGACTCAAACTGTTTTGATTCAGCCCCCAACAGCACAAACCCAAAATCACCCAAAACAGCTCTGAAGTTGACATCTAGAAACACACTGCTGCATTTCAAGTTCTTGTGGGCTAGTAGCTTAGTGTGGAGGAAACTCAAGCCATCAGCTACATCCTTAATAACTTTGAACCTCCTAGTCCATGGAAGAACACCAGCCCCAAATAACCATTTGTCCAGGCTGCCATTGGGAACGAAGTCATAGACCACCATGACTTCATGGTTGTCTTGACACCATCCTCTAACAGGAAGCAAATTCGGGTGGCGAACATGGCCAATGATTTTGATTTCCTTCAGCAAACGCTTCTTGTCTGATCCATGTGTGTTGAGAAACTGAGTTGAGAACCTTTTCACAGCCACCTGGCTTCCATTAGAAAGCTTTCCTCTGTAGTATTCTCCTCTAGAATCACTGCCAAGCAACTCTATCTCACTGAATGACCGAGTTGAAGATGAAAGCTGAGAAAATGTGAAGCGGCGTGGTTTATTTGGAGGCCTTGGCAAGTGAATCTCTGTCTCCAATGAAGTGTTTAATTTGGAAGCATTTCTCCTGTACTTACTAATGAAGTAAAAGCCAAGGAAAAGAGCTAGAGCCAATGCCACAGCAACCATAAAAATCAAAAAGCTTCTTGGTGGCTCATTCTTAGAAGACTTCTCAGCAGTTGGTGGTGCTGTACTATTCTCTAGTAAGATCTTACCCTGGCAGGTTTCAGATGAAGGGAAGCGAAGAAAAGCTTGGCTTGTAGAAGTGAAGTTCCAGGAGAGTATGTTGTGGATTTGTGTATGGTTACCGGTGGAAGCTGAGAACCCCACAAACATGTACTCATTCAGATAAGGAGAGAGATCCATAGATTCTGAGAAGATAGGTATGGAAGGATAATCCTCTTCATTAGCCCTTCCAAGACGAATATCCATTCTCCTTTGAGGACCATCATAGGTGATCCAAGCGCGGTGAACAAAACCATCCTTAAGGGAAACTCCAACATCAGAAACATTGATAACTTTGGTAGATACTATGGTACCTAAGTTGATGCCAACATGGTTGTCATTTGGATCTCCAAACTCTGGATTCTTTCTTGTGTCAAACTCCACAGCCACGGCCTTGTAGTCATTCTCACAAGCATCATTGAGCATGCCAAGCCATGGCCCTGGCCTTCCCACAGTGAATTCATCAGGGACAATAATGAAAGTGAGGCCACTACCTCCATAAGCAGCTTGCTCAGAGGCAGTGGAATTGTTGAGTTGAAAAGAGAAAGTTGTTTGAAAGGAAGCCGGGGTCTTGGTGGTTGGATCTAGCAGGCGAATTGGGAAGGAATAGATGCCTCTACCTGCTTGGTGTCTTATATCCGTGTATTCTGACTCATCTGGGATTTGAAGAGAACCCTTTTCACTTGAGAACTTGGCACTGCCAAGGAGCTTCACATCATGGACTAGTCTGGGGTTGTTGCTGAAGCTGAAATTGTAGAAGGAAAAGTGCTTGGTCACATTAATTGGAACATCACCAGCTGAATGAACTGCAACTGGATATGGCCCTATGGAGGCCAGAACATTGAACAAACAAAGTATGAGGAAGATATTGCAGAAGGAAGAAGCCATTGAATGCATAGAACAAAGGAAGTTCCAATTATTCAGCTGGATAATATGGTTTCTGGCAGTGCTAATAATTGTGGTAGTAATGCAATGGATAAAGCTAAGATAGGTGTCAAAGGTTAATAAACCAAATGGGAAGAAAACAAAAGTGATTAGACTAATGTTAAAAAGACATTAAGTAGTTGAAATTATGTGATGTAAATTATTTGAAGAAGAAGAGGAAAGTGATGCAGGGTAATGAAGGTAAGTTTGATTAGGGAAGCTGCAGAACCTGCTATGTGGGGTATGATATGACATTGGAGACATATGAGGTCAAGAATTGGTTGCTCAAAATTGTGGTCCACTCAGGTTTTGTTTTTCTGGCTCAACCATATCATTTCCGTAACCCATATGCAAATGAAAACAAGATCATAATATTTTAGATATAAAAGTTAGATCAAGCAACTTTCAACACGTGTCTAAGGAATATTCATAATCATAATCATAATCATAATCATAATTCAGAAATATAATTGTGGATCAAATAAACATGCAGAGCACCGTCTCCTTATTATTTAACAATTTCTCATTGGTGTAATCAATAATATAATCTATTGATTATAGGAAAAGATGAGGAAATACAGAATCATTCTTTAATGAAGTTATTGTTTTTATTAATTTCTCTTTACATAATGTTTGTAATTAGTAACATGTAAAAATAATATATTTACTGAGAGTAAAATTACTTTAATAAAATTGTTCCAATAAGTAACATATTTAAAAAAAAATCAAATTGCAGCTATTAGAATGGAAGGAATGTATCTTAAAAACCCCTTGATATTGAGATTAACATATATGCAGTCAAAACTTTTAACCAATAATGCAAAATCATTTCATAATTGACAAAAGAGTACCTATCTTTTACTTGACTTTTGATTTACTAAAGTTATTAACGTGTAATTAATGTACAAAGAAAAAAGTTTATTAACATGAATTTCGTCCTCAAAAGAGAGACGTGAACTTAAATTTGGTTCTTTTATATGATTTTTTGGAGAATTTTTATTTATTTGTAAAGTTTAATATTGTATTATTTTTTTTATTAATTGTATCCGTACGTCTTTAGATAGTCTACACGTATATTTTACATGGAATGGAAAGGACAGAAACAAAACAGAGAATTACGCAACTATTTTATTAAAATAAAGAAAAATTATTATATATATCTTTTATTATTAAAAACTAGAAAGTAAATTTTTAATCTAATTTAA
>Ga0123341_1007071_pt1 | contig 10208 bp, 10 predicted proteins | sample Turbeapinknodule_FD_89959 | JGI IMG/M metagenome (GOLD analysis project Ga0123341, IMG submission 89959) | Root nodule microbial communities of legume samples collected from Mexico - Turtle bean Mexico pink nodule | ecosystem: Host-associated > Plants > Roots > Nodule | place: Mexico: Nepantla...
AACTCATAGCAAATATAATTATAAATTTAGTATTTTATAACTTGTTATTAAATAAAAGTATCAAAAGTCTTTGAAAGTCTTTACAATATTTATACTTGGACTATGTGGTACAAAAAAAAATTGTTTACTCATTCAACAAACCAACTAATGAAATCAGTTTTGACTAACTTAATTGATTTGGTTGAAAAGTCAAATTGATGGATTCAAAAGAAATAGAGTCCCCATGATGGATATGAAAAACATGTTAATAGCCTAATAGGGACAAATTGGAATATTCCATTGCAAGTTTTATTACTTGTATTATTGATGGGGGCAAAGAAACACTGTATTGTCCGTATACATGATGTAACTGTCGATTTCCCCGGTCCCAAGATAGATATATTATTTGGTAGAAGAATTTCAAACTATGCTCTGCAACTTAAGCTTTCAGAATAATTATCTTACAATAATCTTGAATGCCAATCTCAAAATTGAACTCTCTTTTACTCCTCTACAGGAGGATCCACCCAACGTCCATGCTCTTTTATTAGATCGATCAAGGCATTGGTTGCATGCTCCATTTGAATTCCACGCTTCACCACTGTCTGTAATTGTAATAATTCATTGAACATTATGTCAAAATCCATTCAGTATGCATAGAAAATTGAAAACAGGTTGAGTTTTCTTTTTCATGTTTATAAGCTTTAGTAATCTGGGCATGTAGAATGTTACCTTTCCAACATAGAGATCGATCTTCCCAGGAGTGCCTCCCACATACCCAAAGTCTGCATCAGCCATCTCGCCGGGTCCATTTACAATGCATCCCATGATTGCAATCTGATGCAGGAGAAAGTAAACATAGCAAATCAAAGGCATTTCCCATTTTGTTCAGATGAAATTAGTTTGCACTATTGCAATTGGGAAGTAGGAGCATGATGTAGAGAGGAAAGAATAAGGTGATTACCGAAACCCCGGGGAGATGTGAAGTCTTCTCCCGAATTTCAGCACTTATTTCTTGAAGATCAAACAATGTTCTGCCACAGGATGGACATGAGACATACTCCTGCAAGTTCATATCATGCATATCAATAAATAACATATTTCGTTTTCATAGTCAATCTATGTCTCGTCTGCGCTTGATCTACTTACTGTCTTTGTATTTCTCATTCGGCAGCCTTGCAACAAATTGAAAGAAGTGTTTCTAATAAATTCAAATTCCTTGTCTGTGGCTTCCAGAAGAAGCCCGTCTCCAAGCCCATCAACCAGAAGGGCTCCAGCATCAGAACCAGCACCAATTACCAAGTCATCTCTACAAGAAGTAGTGATTAGGATTCATGAGAACTACTTTTTTTTTTTTGCATATTACTATAACTTTAAAAATTACCTGTGAGTGCCATTTGGAAACTGAATGTGGTGAATAACAGGGAAGTTTAGAGAATTGTTGGACAGAAACTCAAATAACCTGACACCAATGCAGAGGAATTGCGATTAGAAAATCAAAGAAGCAATGAAGATTAATTTTATGGAATGGAATCGTATATACAAGCAGCTCAGATAAATTTTGTTACCAATCAATTATGATTTTACTATTTAGTGTGTTTATCAGTTAAACTCGGAAAGCAAGGTCAATCAGTTATACGAATTGGATTCAGAATGCCAGATTGCTGAAAAAAATAGTCATGCATAATTTTCTCACCGCCTAGCTGCATGCAGTCTACTAACTTTGTCTTCTGTGTAAGGCAGGTTGTGGAGAATCATAGTCACATCAGCACCTTTAAGAATGTCCAGTTCTTCAAAAGACTCATCACCTCTTACTGACACAACCATGCGTGTCCCTGAGAGATTACCAATTAATATAAGATCATACGTGAATTTCAAGTGGACTAGGAAAAGATGTCATCAGATAATCAGAGTAAAAACAGGCTAAAATAAAATCTTAAACGGTGTAGATCCCCCCTTTAGCTTTTATGTTAAAATTCAAAAGTAAGGGAGCTCTACATCATTTTCAAAACAAGGTCCGATCCATGTCGTTAAACTGAAGGGAGGTCCATGTAATTAATTTGGAATCTAAAAGTAAGGGAAATTGGTCTCAGATAATGAACAGCACCTTGTGGCAAAAGTTTATGAGCTCCTGTAGATAGTTCCTTCAGGTTTACTAGAACCATGGCATTGGGTAATGGCTTTGTTAGCTGCTCTGACAAAGGAGTTATAACCCCCATGCTAATATCTACGAGTCTCTTGAGAGCTAGTCGCTGATCACAGTATCCAAAATCACAAACAGGAAACAAAAATCCAATCGTTACAACTATTGACAAAGCCAAAATAGTTTGAAGGAAAATGAAGTAGATCAAGTAAATGCTTTTATTTAGACTTGGTTGCCACAGTGGAGGTTCTTACAGCCTCAGCATCATCTACTGGAGGAAGTTCCCGTAATAGAATTGAATCTACTGTTGCCAGATCCTGGACATATAAGGCATACTATGTGAATAACTACTTGTTTAAATCAACAACACATTCATCCATTAAAAGAGAGTAAAAAAAACCTTAAATGGCATGCCAACAATGAGTTTGGCAGCAAGAGACTTGTAGAGGAGCTCTGGCTTCTGTAAAAATCAGGAGGGAAAAGTTTTCAGAATGACACTAATAACTATCCACCTCCAAATAAATTAGAAAATAAAGGTAATGGAAATGTGACACACATAAATAGATTCGTAGAGAAATCCAGTCAGACAAACAGAAGACAAAACAAGGGAAGAGTTATTAAAATGTTACCTTTAACTGATCCAAGGAGACTGACATGAGAACAGAACCATCACGGTGCAGGACACCTCTGTAATCCACCTCCTCACCCTGTATGAAGACGGAGATTTCAGTAATAAATGTAAGGGTAGTGCTAGAAGAAGGAAGGAAAATATAAATATAATGTTCCTGTTTTTGCATATGGTTTCAAGTATTTTTATAGTTTATAATATAACCTCTTTTTGCACGGGCAATTGACCAGATCGGCGCTGGAAGTCAAAATAACGCCTGTTCTTTTCTTCATAAGGTTCCTGATATGTTATCAAAGGTAAGTTCTTAGTATTCGAGGATACCAAAATTTAGAAAGTTTAGCCACGTCTTATTGAAGTGTTATTTTGAATCATACCACCCCCTTCTGGAGTTGAGAAGCTCTCATTCCAAGATTTGCCAACTTTCTGCAAGGATCTATCTCCTCCTCTGGTGGTTCTGTGAGAGAAACCCTAATTGTATCACCCAATCCATCCTAATGTACAGCATATTGTCAACATACACAGTAAGTCAGTAATGAATACACAGATGGAAAAATACATTTTTCATTAAATAATGCAGTCAATCACGTGCATACCTGAAGAAGAGTTCCAATGCCAATTGCAGACTTCATCCTCCCATCTTCACCTTCTCCAGCTTCAGTAACTCCCAAATGTAATGGATAATCCCAGCCTTGAACATACATTTCAGCTACAAGTAAGCGGTATGCCTGAACCATGATAACCGGGTTGCTTGCTTTCATAGAAAAAACAAAATTGTGGAAGTCCAACTTTCGGCATATCCTTGCAAATTCAAAAGCAGATTCTACCTGTCCAATCATGACTTAGTAAGAACGACAATTCTGAGGGACACACATGAATACACAAAAAATGCAGATAAGAGGGGGAAGGACTGCTTACCATCCCCCTAGGAGAATCTCCATAGTAGCTCATTATACGATCGGAAAGACTGCCATGGTTTGTCCCAATGCGCATTGCTCTTCCATATTTCTTACATTTCTCAACCAATGGTGTGAAAACCTAGCATTTTTTAAAGCTTAAATAGGTTAATAAGTTCATACTCAGTCACAGTATTAGTAATTAATTCTAACAGGAATTGAAAATAATAAAATAGATTTTCCAGTATCCATGCATCCAGAAGAAAATACAAAAGACAGACATTTCTGGAAATCTTTTGTTTAGACTTTTGTTCAACTTCAGTAAAGTCCTATACTCTTTTTTTTCTGGGAAATAAAGGGTAAAGAAGAATCTTGGAACAGAATGATATAGTATTCCAAATCCATTTCCTGTATACTCGGTGATTTTTTAAACACATTTACATGAAACATATTATTCCCACATCTTCAGTAAAAAGACTAAGGAGACATACATGTATGAGTGTATAACAGAAGCGGGACCCAAAAAGAAGTACTGATAAATTAACACAATGCATGCTCTTCACTAAAATTTGAGATATAAAATCAACAGATGATTGGCCAAACCTTCTCAATATGCTCAAGTTCTTTCTGATAGTCGTCTTCTGTATACTCTAATTGTTCAAATTGAGCTCGTCTATCAGCTGGAGAAGATCAACATCTTGGATTCAGAATGAAAGCCAACACTCGGAAAAAAAAATTAAGAAAATAAAATAAAAGAAGTGCATACCAAAATTTCCAGGGTTTACACGAATCTTATCAAAGCATTCAGCTACCCGTAAAGCAACAGTAGGAGCAAAATGAATATCTGCCACCAACGGTATGTTGTAGCTGGACAAAGATCGATAAGGATCCAGATGAATACATAAATAATATATGCTTACAGCATCAACCATGTCCTTTATGATAACTATAATTTAAGCTTACTTTTTCTGTACAAGGGTGTTTTTAATCTCAAAGCATGCATCAGCTTCTTTCTTCCCTTGAACTGTTATCCGTACAATATCAGCTCCTTTATCTGCTATTCTCATAACCTGCCCATAACAGATAAATCAACATAACTACTTCATCCATTAGGCAGTTATATTGAGAAAAATAGATAGGCATAACAGTGTAAATTGGCAAGAAGCAAGAGTTATTAGTGCAAAACAGAAGTAACGGTTGTATAACCTGTTCAACTGTTCCAGCAATATCCTTAGTATCAGTCGTAGTCATGGTCTGAACTCTTATAGGATGCTCGCTACCAAGAGCCACGTTACCAACCATCACTGTGCTTGTTTTTCTCCTGACAGTTTTGTGTAATGATTCACAATACTTCTGCCTAGGAACTACGATCAAAATATTATGCAAGGATCAGGTGAACTGAAAATAAAATAATACAAGGGAAAAATATGTTTTTACTCTATCCAGATCTTAACAGAAATACGTGTTTTGCGTCTCTAACGAGACACCAGAATAGCATTACTTTTGATAAATTGTAGGAACTAAAAATGATTAATTTTTTATTGAGCAAAAACCAAATTTTGAACCGTTTCAGTAAACCAAAATATTTTCTCGTAGTTAAGCACAAACACCCAAATAGTCTTGGAGACAACATTTAGGAATTGAAAATTGAAAATTGATGGACGAAAAAGACAATCAAAGCTTTAAACAGTAAAAATAATAGAGCAATATATGTGAAGCTAAGAAAGCATTCATACCCAAAAGAGGACTTCCTGGGGATGCGGGTTGAAGTTCAACAATATCCTGGCCAGGATTGGAGTTCCTGATAATCGATACCTTTTTCCTCGAAGATTTCATACTCTTCAAATCGGAAACTCTCACAAAATCAATGCTTTTTGCAAACCCCAGATTGGAATCCCATGTCTTGAGGGAGGAAAACGAAGTTGGCACAGTTCCGGAAGCCATTTCTGAAGCGCAACAGTACCTTACCTCACAAATTAGAAATCGAACACCATAGAAACCAGAAAGTTTCAGAATTTAACCAAAAGAAGCCGTCAACAAATCTTTGCTTGGTGAGACGAACGTCAAAGTCACAAAATATTATATTCAGTCAAGAAGAAACAATGAGGGAAAACAAAACATTGACTGCAGTTTTTTAATTTTTAGCTGAAAACGTTGAATTGAATTCGAGTAGAATTGAAATAGTTTTACCTGGCGGAGATGAGAAGAAGGGTGTGGTGGGTGGTGGACCAAAATTCAGAGCCTCTCTATTTCACAAAATTGACTCTGTATTTGAAACTAGTGAGGCCACTGAATTGCAAATTCGAGGAACACACGATAAAATCATGGTTACAACAGCTACCAAGACCAACATTTTTTTTATTATTATCATTATTATTATTATTATTATTAATTAATTAATTATTATTATTATGCTTACTGCGATCAGCCATGCATGTGGCTCAGTTTCTCAACTACCCTTTTTCCTATTTCCTTTTCTAACCTCGAGCTATTTGATGTTGGACTGTGTTTGGAACATAATTATCTCAAAGAGTAATAAATAAATAAAAACTAAAAAAGAAAATTATTTTTAAATAATTACTATTCCACATAAATAATTAAGAATCAATTAATAATATTGATGGACTATATATTCATCCAGCGTGACGATGACACACGTCCAAGGTCCACACTGTATAAAAGTTCTGAATTTGGTGTATGATCCTCTGTAGCAGTGATCATCACCGTTAATTACATCATATGGTCACAAAAATTAAACTTGAAAAATATATTTTATATTATGAATAATTGATTTAGTAGTGTAAAGAGTGCAGAGCGATGTAGACAATCTAAATGCAACTTGACATTCCAGAGTTTATCAGGTACTATATCACAGGATTCTGTCCCGAAATAGATTAATTAACATTAATTAAAAATTAATTAATGCAATTTACTTTATTACTCTACCCATTTCTTTTATTATATCTTTTAAAGTTATTGTTACTATAAGAGAGGTGGATTCTAAAGGGAATATACTTAATAGCACACTTATATAAGGGGATATTCCCCCATCAAAATAAATAAAAAAAAAAATATGCCGCCAGCAGACATATAAGAACCATTACTTACCTTAACGAAAGTCCACAATAAAGAATAAAATTGCATTATTATTTTCTTAAAATAAAAAATTTGAATAATTCAAAGATAATAGTTATTAGCAGGTTTTAAGTCAAAACTATTTAAATCGTTACTGATTAAAAGATAGTTGACAAAAAAGATTATGGAATAAAAAGAGAACTTTTTTTTCATAAAAACTAATTACATAGATGTTATTTATAACTTTTTGTTGTTGTAAAGGATGAAAAAATGTATAATATAAGACAAATAGATTGAAATTTTATTAGTTTTTAGATATAAAAGAAAGAATAAAAAGCTAACAAAAAAGGAAAAACTCTACTTAATCAAATTTATGAATGAAAAAGTATAAGTCTATTTTTTCTAGAAATTTCTCTAAGAAAAAGTTTTTACTTTTTGAGAATTTTTATAATTAGATTTTGTTCATAAAGTAATGTTGTCCAAGATTCTTAAATAAACGAGAGTTAAGATTTAAGTTATAACATTGCTAATTTATAAAATGAGCAAATAGAATCCAACTAATTTAAGAAAGTTAAGATTTCACATGGTATGTAATATGTAATGTTTGTAGAATTATATTGTGTTATGTTTGTTTAAAACTTTGTTTTTATACTATTTTGGAGGTATAAATCAATATTTTGTTGTTTCCTATGGTATGAGGGTGACAAACATGTGTTAGGGATAAAAATGGAAGTTTGCTTCATGGGAATGTTTGACTCGGATCTATTTTTCACTAAAGAAAAAGTATAGTGGTGTTGAAATGTTCTAAGTAGTGCAATTTTTACTTAAGCAAAAGTGTATTATCATTGATAATGTGATTCAAGACAATGCAATTTTCGTTCAAGTAAAAAATGTGTTTTCACTTAAGCAAAAATAACCTAGTAGAAATAATATCAATTCGGTCAATTTTCAGTCAAGCGACTAGATTGCCACTCAAACGAAAATCAACCATAATTTTTGGACCTTTTTGGATTTCTACCAACGTAAAATTGAAATATTATTGAATATTTATGTGCTTGTATATTTAGGTATGTGATGTGAGGTCGGATAGAGTAAAAAATTGATGTTCATAATTTACTAATTGTGTATGAGATCGAGTAAAACCAAAGGTTAGTGCCCATAATCTACTGATTATGTGTGAGGTTGACTAGAGCTAAAGGTAAAGATGTCCATAATCTACTAAGATGCGTGATGAAATGCTTTATATCTAGAGAGGTAGAGTTTGCATTTAATATAGTACACTATGTTAGAGTAGATTCAATGAGATCCTAAATCCACTCATAGTCTTAGTTACGTAGACTAATATATTAGGTCATTAGGAACTGATGGATCTCTACATCCATGTCTTAAGACTACAATTGAGGTAGGCTAATTAGGGTAGTATCAACCATAATCATACCATAGGGGTAAGGTAGACAATTGATTAAGAAGTATTAACAAAGTGTATCAGTAGTAACAAAGTGACCCACTATAAACCACAAATGTTAATTTTTGAATAAAAACGTAATAATATTAACTATAATAATAATGACACCAGATTGGGTTAATTGTACTATTCAAAATAAAATAAAACTTAATAAAAACATATGATTATTTTTCTAAAATAAATTAAGCTAAATACTAAGTAAATATGAATTACAAGAGTATGAAATAACACTGGTGGCATTCATGTTGTTGTTCCCCCTAGAATATGTAACAGACAAGGAAGAAGAACGTGAACGTGATCTATTCTTTTCTTTTTTTACAACACTACTTTGGATGCAGAATTGCACCAAAGAAGAAAACAAAGCAAACACATGATTTTATAGGGAACTGTTCCGTAGAAAGACAAAAACAGATTAAAATCAAATATAAATATATTTGACTTAGGAAAACACATCTCATACTCAATAAAATCTTTTCCTTCTCGAACTTTCTTTATTAATTATTAAATAATAAATTAATATATCATAAACCAAAGCATTTAAGGTTTTAAATATTTTTATTATCTGAGCATCAAAACTCTTTAATTGAAGCGTGAGAAAGGGTTTATTTGAATAGTGAATATTTCTCTTCTCTCATAAATATTTAATCTTCATCGTAAATGTACCCATTTTATTAATAAGTGAGTAATCAATGAGTGATTTATTATTTGTGAATATCACATTAACTGATTAAATATAATCATAAATGTACCCATTTTATGACTAAGTAAGTAATTAATGAGTGATCTGTGTTAGTGGTGCACATGCATTGAAAATAGCAGAGATTTTACACATGACAATTAATTTTATTTTTTTATTCCTAAAGTTGGTAGGGATGGCACATTTGTTAAGGGTATCTGTCCAACAAATCTTAAAGAATGCAATTGGAGATGCAGTGAGGCAATAATGCATTGGCTAAACCCATCCACTCATCAAACTTCCACATGTTTCACAGATCTGCACAACCTGTCTCAGTCATGTGCTTTTGCCCACTAATCTTTCTTTCAATTTAACTTAAATTTGGTTCCCTCTAAGAGTAATGAACTCAAACCTGTGTAAGATTTCACTTGTTATCATTTTTTACAAATGTGTTTAACTCTTATAAAATAATAATAATAATTAGTAAATAGTTTAAACTCTCTCTTTTAATTATATATAAGACATGAATTTTCTTTTAATTTTGCAATTGGACCTAATTGGCATTCTATATTTTTTATAATAATTATTTTGTACACATCAATACTGTTTATTATATTATATATTTTAAAATTTTAACCATCTAAAAAATTAAATTATTTTATAAACTAGTATAATCATCTCTTAATAATTTAAACAAATATAATTGAAAATAAGTATTTATATATACGTCGTAGTAACTGTTGATTCATAATAGTAACTTTTATCATTGATCGAAAGTTAATTTTAATGTATTTACATAATAATTTATTAAATATAATATGGTTATATATATATATATATAGGTATAGGCATGTGTGACAGGGATATAGGAGCAACTTCCAATGTACTACACCACAAACCTCGAAAACTGTACAATTTTAAAGTACATTTATTAAGTACACGAGTTACTTTCAAACGGTTTTAGGAAAAAAACTAACATTTATTTGAAGCTAAAATATATAAAGTTTTTATATATCCACGCATACAGCTATAATAATTTTAATTTTAATAAGTATTATTTAATTTAAAACTTTGGATATATTAGATTTTTAAAAATTAGGTTTCTCAAAAACCTATTCTACATTATAAAAAACATTTTTTTTATTAATATACTAATGATATATTAATATGAATATTTTTTAAGCAATATACGTATAATAGATGAAGGGTCTATTTGTTTTTGTGAATGTTAGAGAGAAAAATAAAGAATATTCACTATTTGAATTCAGAATTTTGTAAGAAAAAAAAAATAAGATATATCTTTAAATCGTAAATATCTTCTTTTCGAATAAAGAAAGAAGAGAATAAAT
>Ga0123341_1007072_pt1 | contig 10208 bp, 11 predicted proteins | sample Turbeapinknodule_FD_89959 | JGI IMG/M metagenome (GOLD analysis project Ga0123341, IMG submission 89959) | Root nodule microbial communities of legume samples collected from Mexico - Turtle bean Mexico pink nodule | ecosystem: Host-associated > Plants > Roots > Nodule | place: Mexico: Nepantla...
CAATAATAGGAGAAAATTCTTCCTATTTTCAACTTTTTGAACTTTCACAATCAGAACCAACCATTCCTTTTCTATATGTATTGCATCTATGAAGCATTGCAGATTGAATTGATTCCAGCACTGAAACAATCACAAACTCCTCCCAATGTCGACACGAGTAAATGCTGCCAATACCATCGCAACTACGGTCATACGACTGAAGGTTGTCAAGCATTAAAGGATAAAATAGAAGAACTTGTCAAGGCCGGTCATCTTCGCAAATTTGTGAAGACAACCATAAATACACCTAGATCGCCCCAGCGCGATCCTGATCCCTGATCCCCGAGAACGTTCGAGACGAAGAGATGACCGAACTCGCGATGATCACCGTTGCTCAAATAGAAGGAAACGGAGTGAAAGTCCGGTCAGACGGACGAGGCCAAAAAGTGAAAGTCCTGAGCGTAGAAGTCGGACCAAGCAGAAAGTTCGAGCGGTTATTAATACAATCGCCGGACCGGTGTCACTTGGCACACCTCCTCAAGAGATTAATTACATTGCAGGTGGGTTTGCAGGTGGTGGATGTTCCAACTCGGCAAGGAAAAAGCATTTGAGGGCGATCCAATCCGTCCATTCGGCCTCCACACACCGCCGACTGCATATACCGCCAATCACCTTTACCGATGACGACTTCACCTTGACCCCGCTCAAGACGACCCCATGGTCATAACCGTGGAGATAGAAAAATTCGCAATTCTTAAAGTCCTTGTAGACCAAGGCAGCTTGGTCGACATCCTTTACTTGGAAACATTCAAGAAAATGCAAATTTCAGAGGCGGAAATACAGCCATACAATGAACAGATAGTTGGATTTTCAGGAGAAAAAGTAGACACAAGAGGATTCATTGACCTATTTACTACGTTCGGAGATGACTACCTCAGCAAGACCATTAACATACGATATATGCTAGTCAACGCCAATACATCGTATAATATCTTGCTCGGTCGTCCATCCATCAACAGGTTGAAAGCTATCGTTTCACCCCCTCACTTAGCCATGAAATTCCCCTCGGTCAATGGGGATATAGCCACCATACATGTAGATCAGAAGATAGCACGAGAGTGCTATGTAGCTAGCCTGAAGGTAGAGCCAACCCGAAGGCTTTATACCACGTCGGTTGACCGAACCCCAGAACGGAGAGGTCGATCGCCATAAAGACGTTCTAGAGGGAGAGGATCTAGAAGACACTTAGTCGCTTTAGTCGACCTAGATCCCCGGCTGGATGATCCCCGGATGGAAGCAGGGGAAGATCTTCAACTCGTATTCCTCCACGACAAAGACCACAAAACGTACATGGGGACATCTCTCAAGCCGGATGACCGAGAGGCAATCGGTAAGACGTTAACGAAAAATGCTGACCTTTTTGCTTGGACCGCTGCAGACATGCCAGGGGTAAAGTCAGATGTTATCACCCATCGGTTATCTGTCTATAAAGAGGCTAGGCCGATCGCTCAAAAGAAAAGAAAACTAGGTGAAGAACGACGAAAAGCCGCACAGGAGGAAACAGACAAACTAGTTCAAGCTGGTTTTATTCAGAAGGTCCACTACACAACGTGGTTGGCCAATGTGGTGATGGTAAAAAAGGCGAATGGTAAATGGAGAATGTGTGTAGATTACACAGACCTTAACAAAGCATGCCCAAAGGACTCGTATCCCTTACCTACAATCGACTGACTGGGCGATGGTGCGACCGGCCATCAAATCCTAAGTTTCCTTGACGCTTATTCGGGATACAACCAAATACAGATGTACCACTGTGACCGGGAGAAGACCGCGTTTAGAACAGATTCCGATAATTTTTTCTATGAAGTCATGCCATTCGGTCTCAAGAATGTCAGAGCCACATACCAGCGACTTATGGACCACGTGTTCCATGACATGATCGGTCGGAACGTGGAAGTATATGTCGACGACATTGTCGTCAAATCAAATTCCTGCGATCAGCATATTTCTGACTTGAAAGAAGTTTTCCAAGCCTTGCGTCAGTACCACATGCGCTTGAACCCGAAAAAGTGTGCGTTCGGTGTAGAAGGTGGGAAATTCTTGGGCTTCATGCTCACCCATCGAGGCATAGAAGCTAATCCAAAAAAATGCAAGGCAATCACTGAAATGAGAAGTCCCAGCGGACTAAAAGAGATTCAGAGACTGGTCGGTCGCCTTACATCATTATCTCGATTCGTACCTAAGTTGGCCGAACGAACGAGACCTATTATAAAACTTTTAAAGAAAACGACGAAGTTTGAGTGGAGAGATGAATGCGAACAAAATTTGCTCCAGCTCAAAACATTCCTGGCATCCCCATCGGTCATCCAGAAACCGAACGTACACGAACCCATCATAGTCTACCTTGCCGTCTCCAACGAAGTGATAAGTTCTGTTCTGGTGCAAGAAATTGAAGCAGAAGAACGACCGGTATACTTCGTTAGCCGAGTCTTGCACGGTGCGGAGATCCGATACCAGATGGTAGAGAAAGTCGCACTAGCTTTGGTCATTACCGCACGACGGATACGGATGTATTTCCAGAATCACCGGGTCATAGTTAAAACTAACTATCCCATCATGAAGATCCTCACCAAACCTGACCTAGCCGGATGAATGATAGGTTGGGCAGTCGAACTGTCAGAATTTCACATCGAATATCAACCTAGGGGGGCCATTAAGTCTCAAGCCCTTGCTGACTTCACAGTAGAGCTTACTCCTTATCCGACCGAAGAGAAGACACCTCGATGGACACTATACGTGGATGGATCTTCCAACAGTCGTTCATGCGGAGCGGGAGTTGTACTCGAAGGATCAGGAGAAATTGTTATTGAGCAAGCCATGAAGTTTGAATTTAAAACTTCAAATAATTAGGCTGAGTATGAAGCAATAATCGCAGGTTTACACCTGGCAATCGAGTTAGAAATAACAAATATAACTTGTAAAAGCGACTCCCGCCTAGTCATCGGACATCTCACAGAGGAGTATGAGGTAAGAGAAACATTGCTTCAACAATATTTTCATTTTGTGAAAAATCTTGTAAGCAGGTTCAAAGAAATCTCGTTCCAACACGTACGGAGAGAAACTAACACTCGGGCGGACGCTCTGTCAAGATTGGCCACTATAAAAAAGAAAGGAGTTCATCGATCGGCCATACACGTGACCCTTATTAAACCAAGTGTTGGTACCGAAGAATGCATGACGACCGACACTCAACCTAACTGGATGACTCCCATCAAGCAATACCTGATCGAAGGAGTATGTGATCCGCACTTAGAGAAAACGATGAAACAACAGGCCGCCCGATACATACTCATTGACCAAGACCTCTATCGGAGAGGATACTCCCGTCCTCTCCTAAAGTGTCTTAGTCCAGAGCAAGTCACTTATGTGATGACCGAACTACACGAAGGGGTATGCGGAACCCATTCTAGAGCACAAACCATGTCCGCCAAAATATTGAGGGCCGGATACTACTAGCCGATCGTACAAGGAGATTGCACCAAATATGTCCAAAAATGTTTAAAGTGTTAGGAGTTCGGAACCCTGTCGCACAAAAAACCGGAAAATCTACACTACATCCTATCTCCCTTGCCCTTTGTGAAATGGGGGATGGATATTATTGGACCCTTCGCACCTGGCAAAGGGCAATGCAAATTCCTGTTGGTCGGCGTTGATTACTTCACCAAGTGGATCGAAGTCGAACCACTAACGGCCATCACCGCCCGCAACGTCCAGAACTTTGTATGGAAAAACATTGTCTGCAGGTTCGGCCTACCTCAGGTTATTGTCACGGATAACGGTCGACAATTCACCGACCGAGGGCTAGCTGAATTCTACGAAAAAATCCACATCAAGCATGTCACTCGGTCGAGCATCCACAAACTAAAGGCCAAGTCGAAGCCGCCAACAATGTCATCCTCAACTAGTTGAAGAAAAGACTTGGTCCAGCCAAAGGAAATTGGACTGAAGAACTGTTAGAAGTTCTCTGGGCCTACCGCTGTACTCCTCAGTCGACAACTCAGGAAACACCTTACAGTCTGACGTACGACACTGAAGCCATGATTCCGGTCGAAATCGGTGAACCTTCATTACACCGACCAATGTTAGACTTAGACTTAAATAGAGAAGGCCTACTGGTCGGCCTCGACCTCATCAATGAATTAAGAGACAAATGCAGGATAAGAGAAGAAGCATGCAAGATACGGGCAGCGAGAAGATATAATTCGAAGGTGAAGCCACGAAGCTATCAAAAGGAAGATTTAGTTTGGCGCATGCGTAGTGACGCTCGGAAGGACGGTGGAAAGTTTTCAAGCAATTGGGAAGGGCCATTCCGTATTGCCGATACAACAGCAGGAGGAGCATATTACTTGGAATATTTATCAGGAAAATCTATACCGAGAACGTGGAATGCCACGCACCTCAAGTTCTATTACAGTTGATAAATAAACTCAGTGCAGTCTTTCCTCACTCGGTTGTTTTATCCCTAAGGAGGGTTTTCGACCGAGAAGGTTTTAACGAGGCACTTTAAATAATTTTACATGAAGAAATTACCAACGTTGGTCAGAAATTAATATTCCCATTATTAATTAATTAATCGAACGGTCGACCAGAATTATAACTTAAACGTTATCAGAATTACCAACTTTGGTCAGGAATTAATATTCCCATTATTAATTAATTAACCGAACGGTCGGCCAGAATTATAACTTAAACGTTATCAGAATTACCAACTTTGGTCAGAAATTAATATTCCCATTATTAATTAAGTAACCGAACGGTCGACCAGAATTATAACTTAAACGTTATCAGAATTACCAACTTTGGTCAGAAATTAATATTCCCATTATTAATTAATTAACCGAACGGTCGGCCAGAATTATAACTTAAACGTTATCAGAATTACAACCTTTGGTCAGAAATTAATATTCCCATTATTAATTAATTAACCGAACGGTCGACCAGAATTATTACTTAAACGTTATCAGAATTACCAACTTTGGTAAGAAATTAATATTCCCATTATTAATTAATTAATCGAACGGTCGACCATAATTATAACTTAAACTTTATCAGAATTACCAACTTTGGTTAGAAATTAATATTCCCATTATTAATTAATTAACCGAACGGTCAGCCAGAATTATAACTTAAACGTTATCAGAATTCCCAAATTTGGTCGAAAATCAATAATTTTCGTCAGTTATAAACAGTTCGTTCGGTCAGAACTAAAATCCTAAGTATAAACATCATTTACTAGATGTCGAAACTAAAATGTTATTAGTTTAAAAATTGTTCACCAAATCGTTGGTCAGAAATTAGTACCGATTATTTATCAACCGGCCAAGCGGCCAAAACTTCAATTACTGAATATTTGTTAGTTCGTTTAACCTTTCGTTCGGCCAGAATCAGTGCGTGTTGCTCAAGTTACAACACAACTATTGATACAAGTCATTCATTTCGATCAGTCAGCAAAAACACTTGACAGAAAAGCATCATATTGACAATAAAAGAGATAAAGACAGTTGTTCAAAGCAGTAAAAAATAAAAAACAGTAAATTGTTTTCAGCCCACACCCCAGGTCCAGGTTTAGACAATGTCAATGGTGTCATCCGGCAGCGCGGATTCTTCCGGTTGTTCGATATCATCTGCCGGCGGCATCTCCGATGCGGGCTCATTCACTGCTTGGTCATTTTCCTCGGTCTCCTCGCCTCCGAGCGACATCAGTCGACCATCAACCACGTCCATGTTGGAGTCGTAACGCTCATCATCAGCCGGCACACCGTGATAGAAAGCCACCTGCCGAACGCCTTGATTGAAAGACTCCTCGTTGATCTTCAGCATGAATCCTTGTAGCTGTTCAACTTGAGCGTTAAGGGATTCCTTATCAGCAACTAATTTTTCTTGTTCTTTAATGGCCACCGCTCGCTCGGCCATCACCTGGTTTAGGGTAGCCTTCAAGGTCTCTTGCTCCTCCTTGGCGAATCGGGCATCGTTCCGAGCCTCGTCGACGGCCTTCAGAGCAGCCTTCAACGAGACAACTAATTCACTAAGTTGAGTTTTTAATTTCGGAATCAATACCGTCTTGGCCCTCTTTAATTCGTCCCTGATGGCTCGGCTTACCACGACCGCACGACATTGTAGCTCAACCATTTCTTCGACCAAGTCCAATGTAGGAATGGCAGCTAAGACACTCTCATCCTCCGGCCTCAAGTCAAACTACATAGTAGGGGCCACCCTTATGGACGACCCCAACATGCTAGTAGGATTGCCCGATGAAGACCGGGCTTCAGCTCGAGGCGCCTTGGCCGGCCGTGCCCTCTTTTTACCTTGGATCGGGGCGACGGCGGGCTCAACCGGAACGACCTCCCGGTCGGATGGTATGGGCGCAATCCCAGCAAGAACATATATCTTGCTCTTGTTAGCTTGCCTCTTCAAGGTGTTCATATATCATTTTAGGCTCGGATCCATCGTCAAGACGATATCTGCAGAATACGCAGAGAGGTAAGAAACACTAAGTTATTAATTGAACGACCGAGATAAAAAGGTGCTCACCGTTCAGGTCCGCCCATTTCTTGGACGACCCATAAAGGGCTATCAGTTCCCGCTTAGGAAGTCTACACGGTAGTTGATTCACAATCATCAAAACTTCCTGATCAAAGGGGGACAGGGATTCCCAAAAACGATGATCAAGGGAAGGGGGCTTCTCAGTCCAATGGAATGAGAATTTTGTGGTCCCATCGGCGTTATAAAACAAGTCTCGACCGTCCGGCTCAACAAACACTTTGAAGAAGTAATCTTTAAAAATTTTATAGGAAGTGGTGAAGGCAGCAAAGCGCACATTCCCCGGACGACTGGACAACGATAACCAACCGACAGGAGTGCTCGAGTAAGTGTTATAGTAATACAAAAAAGACTCGGGGGTCGGCGTAAGGCCAAATACTTGACAAATGACTCGAAAAGCTTGTAAAATTGCCCACGAGTTGGGGTGCCACTGGGTTGGGGCGACATTGAGAATCTGAAGGATACTCATAGTAAAACTGTCAAAGGGACTTACATGCAAATGAGAAAAGAAAGTGCTATATACAAAGAAAATGTCATGGGGGGCATATTTCCGACCGTGACACACACGGTCGGTCACACTGCATATATCAACGGTCAGTGCCTCAGTCGGGCAGTCCGGTGCTAGGAAATTTTTATGCGCAGCAAGAAATTCGTCTAATTTATTAGAAGACTTTATTCTACTAGGGATTTGGAGGATGGCCGGATCGACCCAATCGTAACTTGGGCCGTTCGATGCCTGACTCGCACTACTAGATGCAGTGCGAGTCATAGACGAATCTACGACATTTGAAGACTCTACAGAAGAAAGCATAACTAACCTTAAAACGGAGAAACTGACACTAGCAATAGATTCGGCACCCGACAATTGAAGCAAATGACACAGGAATCAGAGGATTCAGAGAGTGAAAGAAGTTGGAAAACCCTCTAACGTTCAAATGAAAGGCTATTTATAGAGTGAGAAGTGAGAGAAGAAAACCCCAACACTCGTCCAACACCGTCAGATCAAATTTAATCCAATGGTCAAGCAAACTCGGCATACGAAACGACATGAAATCCTCACCGTTAAAACCATCGAGATGGGACAACATCCTCCAAACGAAAGCTCTGCCATACGTCACATCTCTGCCATGCATTTAATGAAGCCAGCTGTCTAGCATCACCTCGAGAGTCACGCGCGTCCTATACGACTCTTCGGTCATCCGTATCCTCGAGTCTGGGGGGCAAGTGTACCGGTCGGCACCGGACGACCGAGACGTTCTCGTTGAATAACTTAAATTAAATACAGAACGTGGTTACACGTTAAGTAACGAACAATTACAACAATCGTTGACTAAGTCAAAACACGTTCTCTAGATCACTCTCCTAGTTTTCAGGAAACCACCAAGCACGACCCAGGGACCACTAAGCATGTCTCTAACCATCAGCTGCTTGGCCCATATGGCCAAGGCCCAAGTCAACCTACTAAAGGGACTTCTGAAAGGGGGAAAATGTACGTTTTTCAGATATCAGAGAATTCTCACTTGAGCACCATCGTTGACTTGAGCATCGGAGTGCAATCGCAGGTACCCTCGCTGGCCGACCGAGGCACGCAAAGAGGAAAAGAGACTTGAAGAATAGGACAACCAAGAGTGAAGTAAATACCGTGTATCGACGTGGATCAACATTACTCAGTCCCCAATATCCATACAGGTACACACACCAAAGTAAGTGACCTTGAACCTCTCAAGAAACACACTACCTTTGGCAAACCACACCAAGAATGTTGATCTTGAACACCTCAAGAACACACAACACTCCTTGGCAACACAAATACAAAAATACAGTAATTAAGGAAGAAGGGAATAGAATACACCTGAGTATTACAAAGCTTAAAGTTCAGAATTACAACCCAATCGTATTCCACACACTTAAGAATGATCCAAAGCTCTTTGAAATCTTGGAAAAGCTGTTTTGATAAACTCCTTTTCTTACTTCAAGATTAGGAGCATAAAACCACCTTTATATTGACCAACCAAGTGGTCAAAACACATTTAATAAAGGAGCCAAGGTAGTTAGGATCATTTAAAACATATTAAAACCACTTAACATAATTTTTTTAAGGTTTTCAGAAAAAAACAATCAATTGTTTTGTCGAAACAATCGGTTGAATTGACTTGACAGCAAAGTCAAACTTTTCAAAAACCTTTTCAAAAACTGCTAAGGTAAAAAAACCTGTTGTTTCGAAATTTTAACCTGTTCAAATTTCAATAGCATTTTAGAAAACTCATCTTTTCAAAAGGTTAAAGATTCAAATGAACTTGGATCATCTTAAGGAGTGAATTAACAAATTTCAAACAATTAGACAACACACACACCCAGAAGCAAGGTCTTGAAGCTTTCCTCTTGGATTTGGAGACATCAAAGCATCTTGTTCAACAACTACAACTAGTTATTGATTTACTAGTGCAAAAATTGCATTTTACACTGGTTTTAAGAGGCATTTCCTACCACCGGTGTAGATGTGGGTGTTGTAAAATGTGAATTACATATAATACCGGTTAAGCCACCAGTGTTATATGTAGCCCTATATTACATCGTTTACTCGAGCCAACCGGTGTAATATAGGGTCTTAAAATGTGGAGGGGTAAGCCCCTATATTACACCGTCTGAATCGAGTAACCGGTGTGATATAGGGTCAATTTTGAGTTATGAATGAGGCCACATATTACATTGGTTAAGGTAACAATCAGTGTAATATGTGTAGGTTGTGAAGGATAGGAAGGATGTGATCGTGGAGTAAAGTGAAGATGTTTAGACTATGGAGGATATGAATGTGGATGCTTATAGATTTTTCATATCTTGGTCAAGAATTCTTTCGAATGGAAAGCCAAATGGAGGAATAAACCAAGAAGGAATTGACTATCAATGGGCTACTGGCAAATGGTTTAAAACCATTTGTGACTCTTTTCCTTTGGTGTCTTCCTCAAACTTAGAAGATGAATATGGTGGCTTCTTAAGTACTCACATTATGAAAGTTTTTCAGGACTATGCAGAACTTTGCTGCAAGGAACTTAAAGATAGAGTGAAGAACTGGATAACTTTGAATGAGCCATGGACTTACAACATCAAGGGTTATACAGTAGGGACAAAGGCTCCAGGTCGATATTCTTCTTGGTCCAACCCTTATTGGAATGGTGGTGATTCTGGGACTAAACGATAAAGAGAAATACAACAATCCTGTAAATTCTATGACAATGGATTTTAATAAAGCTGAAATAGAAGTTGTTTTCAGTTCTCTGTCAAGTGGAGTTTTTGCAGGTTTTGGAAGAATAGTAGCATATCAAAAAAAAGATTGATACATATGTTATCAACACAAAACATCAAAACGAAAGATATACAAACCTTAAGCAAGACATGTTTTTTTATAAGGATAGAAATAAGTATCTCATTCTATTTTATTTATTTCTTATTAATAAAAGAAAATAAAGATATAAATCTTAAACGAGACATATTTTTCAGACTATTATTAAGGAAATAATAATTATCAAATTATATGCAATTATTGTATGCAATATTGTACGATATTGTACCCAATTATATGCAATTAATTTAATAATGATAGAATCTCATGATTAGTATCCTACCTAATC
>Ga0123341_1007073_pt1 | contig 10208 bp, 4 predicted proteins | sample Turbeapinknodule_FD_89959 | JGI IMG/M metagenome (GOLD analysis project Ga0123341, IMG submission 89959) | Root nodule microbial communities of legume samples collected from Mexico - Turtle bean Mexico pink nodule | ecosystem: Host-associated > Plants > Roots > Nodule | place: Mexico: Nepantla...
AATAATACTAGTAACTAAAATAAATTTTTAAAATAATAATAATAATAAATTATAAACAATAATATTAAAAATTAAAAAAATACATATTTAATAATAATTAAAATAAATTTATTAAATAATAATATTAACAATAGTAAAAGATAATTTTAATTTTGATTTAATTTAATGAAAATATTTTTTATATGTATTTATAAAATTTTAATTAACTAAAATTTACACAAAAATATCTCATACTTTATTATTTAAATATTTTTTAAGGAAATGGTAAATTTGTAAATTTATATTTTATACATTTGAAAAAAAATAAAAACCCCTTACAATCATCATATCACTCACAAACCTCAATAAACTTTCCTCACAAATCCACTCCAACCTACCTTAATCCAAACAACCTCACTTTCTTTACACTTTCCTCTCAAATCACTCCAAATCCATTATATCAAATTGTCTCCTCAATCCAAACACAACCTTAGTTATTTTCCTCTTCTACAAGTGACAGACCTTGCTACTCATAGATGCTACCTTCAAACTTATGTAATATTACCCTTCAAACTTATGTAACATTATGAATTAAATTCATGTATAGAAATGATTATATTTGAGTTTCACCGTGTTTCTTAAAAAGATAAAACAAATCAAGTTTTTGTAATATTTCAAGCGAATTCATTACTAGATTCTTATCACACGGTCTCGTTATCTTTTTTTTTAATAAAAATTTTCATGTTAGGTATAATTATGCAACTGTCTACTTATCCTTTAATATGTCAAGTTCTTTCTAAAACCATAACCTCGTCACTTCAATCAAAAAAAATTATTTACTTTGATGATGAGTATGTCCAATGTGTGACATTAGTGAGAGTTCTAATGGGTATGATTTCAAATACACTTATTTTTAGTCAAGAAAAAATGGTGCTTCAACTTACATGTACCTTAGATTACCTCTTTCGGAAGGTCACACAAGTGCTATATTATGGAGACTGGAAAGAAGTCACAAAAATGAAATATTGATTCCGCTATGATTTTACAATGGCATGGTCGTTCGTGAATTAATTAAACATTAGAATTGATTTTAATGTAGACCACATGTTTCAGTTTTGGGTTAGGCCACAAAATTTTCAAGAAATATTCTTTTGTAAAAAGCATGTAAGATTGAATTATTAGTCTATATCAAGGATTTATGTAGTGCTACAGTGAAAGACAATTTTTTCATTAACAATAAAAAATAAATAAATAAGAATTATTTCAGGGGTGGTCTAATCCTTATACAGAACAACAATCCATCATCTGAGAACATAACAAAAGACCAAACACACCTAACAACTACGGAGAGCACAACCACCAACATCCAACCAAACGGTCAACACTAAAAAACAATACTAAATTAGATACATGCACACTAGAGAATTAAGACACATTGTGACTTGAATAACTCTTGCTACTATGATGAATCAAAGAAATTTTTTGTCACTATATGATATCTCACCATGATTGATTTTTTTTCTTTTTTTTATTCACGGAAAACCATCTAGTCACGCACAAAAGTATAATAAAATGTATAAAATAAAATGTATAAAATAAAAATAAGAAGGTTAGTAAATGGGCCAAGTAGTTTAAGATATTTGGACTTATATTTTGTCCAAATATACTATGGTAGTTAGGCTTGTCATTGGGCCTTGTAGTGTAGGATGGTAGGGTAGGGTTGTAAATAGCTAAAAGATTCTTGTTAGGGTTTAAATTAGATTTATCCAAGTCCAATAAAAATCCTAGGCCGATAATGGAGAAAATCTAGTGTGCATGCTTTACATTTTTCACATGTGTAAAGCATGAATGCACAAGTGACATTTGATTCACTTTGTTGTGGTACATATACGAGGAGCACATGGGGAACTCAATTTGAATTTCCCTCTATTTTGTTCTTCAAGGGCCGACCAAGTACTCCTATAAGTATGGACCTTCACCTCTTGACATTCATTGAAGTCTTGTTTCATATACAATTCCCTTTTATTTGAGCTTTTTTAAGTTGTTCTTTTATCTGGTTTATTTCTTCACCAACTGAGTGAAATTTTCTTTGGTTTGGGTGTTTCTTTAGAGGATAACCAAACTCACAAGGTAGTCTCTTACATGTTGTGAAGGCGAAATAGGAACCATTCCTTTGGTCATTTCTACAAGTGGGAGATCCATTTCAAAGGAGAGACAAAAACTTGGGATACTTGAGAGCAAGATTGAAGACTTAAAGTTTTTAAAATTGTACAAATTGATAGAAATTGAATTTGCAACTAAGTTTTGTGACGAAAAAGCTTTATCAACCAATTTGAATCCGTAGTAAAGAAGAATTTGTCAGTAACTTTCTTTCTATTTCCTTTCGTTTGTTTTCCATTACAATTTATAAGTTCTTTCACTTTGTATAGTGCTTGTTTTCCTTGGGTGTCTTGGGAGGATCTTGGTGTTCTTCCATATTCAAAGTGGTGACTTTCTTGTAATAGCCAACACGTGTAGACAGTGAAAGTGTCTTAAAAGCTCACAAGTTTTAAGAAGCTTTCGCCATTAAGAGTCTACTAGCTTGATCTTTTGTATTTCATGTGTTTAGATATAGTAACTTGGCAAGTTCCAAAGGCTAGCATTGTTACTTAGTGTCTGAATTAGGTTGGAGTTCTTAATTGTTTTCTTAGTTGAGAGTTAGAAAACATTTTTATTCAATATGTTTAGTCATCTTTCCCAACATAGTGATAGTGATTAAGTTATTTTCCAAAGACTTTAACACACTTAGCTCAAAAATTCAAACCATTAAAACTATGGAGAAAGCAAGAGACCATTATAAAATAAAATAGAAATTAAAAGATAGGTTAATCTTGTTATTTTAAAGGAAGAAACTAGAATATTGAAACAAAAGGAAGAAAAAATTAAAAAAAAAAATTAAAGTTAAGCAAGGGTAAAAGTAATTCTATTTAAAGATCTTAGTTAGGGGGAAATTAAAGTGAGGATAATTTTTGCATCAAAGAATTCTACCAACCACATCCTAAAAAACATAGAAAGTAAACCCGACCTAATGATTTTAGGGTAGACCTTCCACACTTTCATGGTAAAGATGATGTTAAAGTTTACCTAGATTGAGAAATACAAGTAGAACAACTATTCACTTATCATCAAGTTAGTGAAGAGAGGAAAGTATCCTTACCTACTTTGAGTTTTCAAGGATATGCGATGTACTAGTGGACCTCCTTAGAGAGAGAGAGAAACGCCTCCACAATGATCCTCCAATCCAGTATTGGAATGATCTAAGAAGTTCCATGAGAAAGAAGCATTTGTCATCTTGTTACAAAAGGGAGCTTATAGACAAGCTTGATAGGCTTCATCAGAAGAACATAAGTGTAGAGGAATATCGACAACAAATGAAGTTATATATGATATGGGCAGGGATAAGGAAGGAAGAAAATAGCTCCATCTCTAGGTTCCTAAGTGGGCTTAATCTAGATATTTGAGCTTTCACCTTATTTAAGGAAATATTATTAAAGGGAGAAACTCTACTCTAGAGAAAACCCAATAACAAAACCACGCAAGAACTAAGAGAGAGAAAATGAAAAGTCTTCTTCTTACACTCAAACTAGTGATATCAAATGTTTGAAGTGCTTAAGTAGAGGCCATAAGTTTTATGAATGTCCCAACAAACAGACTATGATCTTAAGGGGCGAAGACTTGTACTACATTTAAGATGAAACTAATTTTCCTTCTTCCTCTTCCAATGAGAAAAGAGAAAAGCAAAGCAAATGCGAGTCTTAGGGAGAGGTTGCTTATCCTTGTAATGGAGAACTCCTTTTGATTAGGAGATTCATCCCCAATAAACCTAGTACATCATAAAGAGAGAACATTTTCCAAATAAGATGCAATATTTTGAACATATCTTATTCTCTCATTGTGGATAATGGATCATGATAACACTAATGTAGTACTAGGTTGGTTCAAATGTTAAACCTCACTCCAATTTTCCATCTAAAACCTTATAAACCTTATTGGATTAATGAAGATGGGGATATGATTGTGAATCAAAAAGTGAAAGTGAAGCTTTCCATAGGCCACTATGAGGACAGTATTTTATATGATCTAGTTACATGGAAACATGTCCTATTTTGTTAGGTTGACCATGACAATTTGATAATAAAGTTATTCATGGTGATCTTACTAATAAAATCACGTTCACTCATCGAGAAAATATGTTTGTACTTTATTCTCTATCACCGTGATGAAGGATAAAGTGAAAACCAAGTTGAAAATAGAAAAAGAAAAGAGAAGGATAGAGAGAGAAAACAATCTTGCTATCTTAGAAAAATAGCTTAGCATGTTAGAGTAAGGACAAGAAAAATAAATAAAAAAATTGTAGAGAGAAGAAAGAGGAAAGCTAGAGCAAAAGAAGAAAAATCATTTCTAAAAGAATAAGATGAAAAGTTCAAATCCTTCAAGGAATGTTACAATAATATGAACTCTTCTTCTTCAAAATCTTCTTCTTATTTGAAACCTTTTGTAGAGTTGGCCAAAGAACAAATACAAATCAAAGAAACATGATAGTAACAAGAGGGAGAAATAAAAAAAAAGTTAAAAATCAATAAAAATATTTTTAATAACATTGTCTATGTATTTCATTTTATAAAAGGTGCATGGACATTAAGAGTCAATTCTATTTTAATTATACCTTTGAGGAAATTGTCCTTCTTAGGAAGCTAGCAAATATACAACTCGTTTTGTTGTTGTTTGGTGTTTATTACAGAATGATATTCGACCTTAGAGGGAAGAAAGAGACGTGACCATTAAAAGGAGATTATCATCAAGACCAATGCATATATGATGATAGATCCTTCTTAAGAGGGATGACATGGTGAAAAACCATATAGCCACACATTACCAAATAATAAGAAGACAAAAGACATATGGCTTGGTCCGAAGAATACAAGAAGATTGAGCTTCTGTTGACCTACTTGGCCCAAACTACTCTCATCATAGACAATCCCTAATGTATAATAAAATGTATAGAATATGAATAAGAAGGCTTGCAAATGGACCAAACAGTCTAAGATATTTGGGCTTGTATTTGGACCAAATACAATGTTTGGGCTTGTAATTGAACCTTGAAATGTAATATGATAGTGTAGGGTTGTAAATAGCTAGATGAGTCTTGCTAAAGTTTAAATTGAGCTCATCCAAGCCCAATAGAAACCCTAGGGCACATGCTTCACATTTTTCACATGTTCACATGCGTAAAGCATGAGTGCACAAGTGATATTTGATCTACGATGTGTGGTGCTTATCTAGGTTACACATTGGGGAATTCAATTTTTATTTCCCTTTCTCTTTTGCTCTTCAAGGTTTGGCCAAGAAATCCTATAAATAGGGATCTTCATCTATTATAAATTCATTTATGAATAAGTACAATTATTATGATAAAATTGCATTTCACTTGTTCTTGAGTCACCTTAAGAATCTTTTCCTATTTTATCCCACTAACAGGCATCTTCCTTGTGAGTTTGGTCGATTTTCCTCTTAAGCATACACTCTTCACTACCCTTCCTCCTTCAAACACTCTAAAGCCTCTAAGCTTCTACCACTCCAAACAATTTCCACTTATTGGATTCTTCTTCTCCAACAAGTAATCCATCATTTATCCATTTCGTCTACTCTATATTTTTGTTACATCAAAGTTTCTATTAGAATAAAGAAGTTAAGTTCAAGAGGGGATGAATTGAACTTTTGAAGTTTTTCAAATTTGTGAATGAAAAGTGTTATTCAATCTTTGAGCAAGGAACTAGTATTGCAAACAATAACAAGCAAACCAATTTAGTGCAAAAAAATTCTAAATAAATATTAATAAACCAATTTTGAGAGAGAGGAGTGAGAAAGAGAGAGAGAGAATTCAATACAAAAAAATATATTGGTTCATAGAGTTACATCTAGTTACTCAACCATATCAACCAAATCACACCACCATAACTTTCAAGTTTTACAATCACACAACAAAACTAATGAGAGAAAAATAATCGAGAAACAAAGTATTAAACCCTACAATACTTTATTCACCTCCTTGTAACATCCATTACAAGATAAATTTGGAAACTTTATCCAAGTCACAACCCTTCCATAGAAACATGATAGTTACAAGAACAAAACAAATTCACCTAGAGAAAGAGTAGGTGCAAATCAAACGAAAATAAATTAGACAAAGAAGGCCAAATAGTCATTAAGGCTTTGATTTTGTCTAAGAAGGAATCATATGAAGAAGAATATTCGTATTGTACTTTGCATTAGTATTTTACTTAGTAAAACTCAATTTGTTGATTGAGAATTGGATGTAATTTATTGGAAAAGATGAACTAATATAAAATTACTCAATGTATTTCTTCTCATTCCTCATCTACTTTACATTTTATTTTATTATAGTCTATACTAACCTGGAAAAGGATAAATATTGTGATAATACATGCTTTAGCCAAGAAAACTAGTTAATCTATGCAGTGTATATCTGTTATACTCCATCAGACTCAAAATTCTCAGTTCTATCACTTCATATATACTAAAAACATAGTCTAACTAATCATTATAAGATGACATTTTTAAAAAATATTTTAAAATTAATTAAAACATAATTCAATCCTGTTTTTCTATTTTTTACAAGTATTAATAGTGAATAAATTTTAAAATTCATTAATTTACTAACATTAAAAGTATCTTTTTATCGTTTAATTAAGATGTCCTAAATTATTTTAGTAGTTTACATAAAATAACTCAAAATATTAATTATTTTTAAATTACAAACTTTCAATATATCATCACAATTCGTATTTTTTTAAAAAAAATAGTATAACACTAAAAAAAGTGTAATCACATCAAGTAATAATATTTCTTAACTAATTTAATTCACATTATATAATTAATGAATTAATAAATGTATTTAATAAAATATTAATAATTTAAATTCATAATTCACTATATTGATGATGTGTCACCTTCCCATAGGTGAAATGACCGTCACACTTGATAATGTATCATCTCTTTTACACATGCCCATTTTGAGAAAATTCGCTAAATACATCCCTTTAGAGTACAATGGAGTTGCGACTATCTTGGTTGAGGAGGGTCGTGTAAAGGCTGAGATGAGGCAATGTCGCAATGTCCATGTACGATTGAGTTGGTTGAGAGAGGTATATGATGAGTGAAGTGTCCATTAGTCTTGGAAGTGTGCTGCTAGGGAATACTTGTTGCATCTGGTTTGATGCACCATATTGACATATAAGAGTGTCACTTCCATATCTATTTCGTACTTGTTGTTGTTCAGTAATCTACGTATGTGTGATGGTTACTCCCGGGGAGCAACAACACTTACTCATTTGTATGAGTAGTTGGGGATGTCGGTCATTTCAAGACGAAGCAGCTAAGAAGTTATGCAACATTGATTCAGGTATGAAACCATAAAAAGAAATATTAATAATGTGTTACACTCCATAATGTCATATTAATTTGTGTATAACTATTTTTATCGATGTCAACAATGACCCTCTAAATTTGTTTAGTACCCATATGAAATTCTTTTCTTTTTCGCTTGATAAGAAAGGAAAATCAACACAGAAGGACAAACCTGTAGAAGTCACACCAACAATCTGAAGCAAAGACAATCTATATTTGTTGGTTTTATAAGTGGTATACATCAAGAATATAATGTTAAATGCATTTGAGAATTTCATAGCATCAAGATGAGTCTAAAAAAGTTAATTAACAACCTGCGAAGACTCATGACATATACTCCAGTGAATATAATTATCACATTCTAACAACTTTATTAATTGTTGTAATTAAGTTTTTGGTCCTCTAACTGATCTCTTGTACATGTATCTTGAATTGTATACTTGTTTTATTGTTGTCATATTTTTCTCGATATTCTCTTTCAAAGTACGTAGTATATTAATCGGCTTAACCATGCTTTTAGTCATGTCAACAAGGACAAAATGTTCAATCGCTTTTAATCTCCCGACATAGGAATGATCAACTAATGTTTCATACAAATTATGATTACGAGTACCACATATTGCCTTCAGTACCCAACCTTCACCCTTTTCCAACCAGTTTACCTTGCAATTTAAAGAGATAGTTCCATTTTCGATTACCCGTTACAGTGACCTCCAAATCATTCTTGTATTTTTTATACGTACCACCCCTTTCACAACCTAACAATACATATGTCGTTTTTACATATGTTGTAAAATGACTATCATAGTCCCCTTCAACCAATTCGTGTTCAAGTACATAATTCACTAAGTCTTCAATACCAGACATCATATCTACTTCATCGGATTTTTTTTAAACAATTCAACCTCATATCCATACTTCAATAATCTTTGTTCTATATTATCATACATGAACATTTTATTATAATTTCAAGAATGTGCTTAAAATCCACATAATTATCTTATATCCGAATTGAAGTTTGTACCACATGAATTTCAGATTGACTAAGCCGAAAGATATTTTGCAATCCGAAAATACATTTTGACTTAGCTAATTTAGAAGCCTTATAGGACAAGCTTCAATATAGAATATAATATCTTATTAACCTTCCGATGAGACAATCCACAATTCAACTCTACCACTTACTCTCCTTACATAATTCTAGATTAATTTGAATTACATAATCTATAAATAAAATTAATATTTTTTTACCTTTCGGAATAACTAATCTAGTACTCTCTGTCAAATCCACAAACAAAATATGGATTATAATCCAAAATATAACATTAAATTACGAATTACCTAATCCAAAATTTTATCAAACTCAACCGAGCCTACCGGATTAGCTAATTTGAAAGGCACAAAAATAATAACATTACTTACTAATAATCCAAAAATTCAACCTATTACACAATATGGAATATAGACACAAACACACCAACAAATACAAAAACGAAAACCACAAACCACCACCCATGCAACTCAACAGCACTCTTTTCGCGCACCAACGGTTCCACGCCACCACAATCAATATTTGTAAGAAAAATGATTTTTTGACACTCAAATTACACCTTTGAATTACTTATGTGATATGGGTATTTTTGTAAAATAATAGACGTAAAGTGGATATAATTTGAAGCATTGGGTGTCAAATTATCATTACTCTATTTTTAACCTTTTAACTTTTTACAAAAGGGCATTCGTAGAATTTAAAAAATATGAAAGTAACGCAAAAACATATGGAGGTAAGGAAGAAGCAGCTGTTTAAATTTTGTGGGTACATGAAGCAACATGAGTGTGTGTACACTGTGGGAGCATTACATGTTATGGATCTGATTTGTTGACACTTAAAAAATATGTTTTTGCTATTACTGTTCTTATTTGACATTTTTATAACAAATAATAATGATATATTAAATTAAGTTATTAAACTAAATATAAATTAAATTAATAATAAACTGGGTTGTAAAATGGGAGTGGAATTTTTTAGAGTGACAACAAATCAAAGACCCTTGTTTATACCCAACATCTTAGGAAAAGTTTCTTTTAGACTCTTACAGAGAAATACTTTCATTTGACAATCCTAAAAATAATATAATAATATTTTACATTAAAAAATAAATAAATAAAATTAAAATGTTAATTTAATAAATTATTAAGCGTGTGTGTTTAATGTAATGAGTGTGATATCACCACCCAACACCATATTCTAAAGAGTTATTTTATGATATGGAAAGGGCAAATATCAGGCTGTATTGGCACGCCAACATATTCTATTGGAAATAATAAAGCGCACGAAACCTATTCCCTGTAGAATTTGTCTGTAGTGGCAGAGTAATATACTATTATTATTTTTATAATAATTATGTAATTAAGATTAATTTCCATTAATAAATCTTAAATTGTAATAAGAGCTTTATTCAAAACCTCTAGAAACATTACAAATATGATAAAGAAAATATTTTATTACAAAGAATAGAAGTATTCCACATTTCTCACATATATCTGACTTATAAAAGAAAGGAAAAAGTTGTGTTGGCACTGTAGACGGTAAATAACACTATTTAGCAACTCTTTATAAAAATATTATAATATTTTAAATTAAAAATTAAAATAAAAATAGTTAAAATATCCGCATATTCTTATAACTTGACAGTCAACTTGCTCAGGTCAACTACGATGTTTCCAACAATTTCCTCCCACCCTTACCCATATATATATAT
>Ga0123341_1007074_pt1 | contig 10208 bp, 7 predicted proteins | sample Turbeapinknodule_FD_89959 | JGI IMG/M metagenome (GOLD analysis project Ga0123341, IMG submission 89959) | Root nodule microbial communities of legume samples collected from Mexico - Turtle bean Mexico pink nodule | ecosystem: Host-associated > Plants > Roots > Nodule | place: Mexico: Nepantla...
ATTTTAAACAATATAAGAAAAATTTCATTGGGTTATATCTAGTATTTTCGGCAGTTTTAACCCATATTAAACGTGTTAATCGTGATTTGTTTTTTTTTCTTAAAACATCCCGTATAGTTAACGAATTATCGATAATTTTTAAATGTGTTATTCCAACAACTATTTTTGACAGTTTTCTAAATTTCTGTTATTTTCGGGGTTTTCAAACCCTCATTACTTCTAGGGAATTTCGAAACCCGCTAGTTCTAGAGTTTTCAAATTTATGTTAAATACAATTTTTTTTTTAATTTTTTGAATGGGCTTTGTTTTTTTAATGACTGTTTCTTTAATACCCACAAATTCAGAAACAATTGAAAAATAATAAAAGATAAAAAAATTATAATTTATAATTAATGTGACACTGATATCAATTCTGTTTTGTTTTGGATCAGTATGGTTTTACCCTATAGAATATAGAATGACAACATATATTATCACCAAAACACATTTATATTACATATTCTAAGAGAATAAAATTATCTTATTTTTCCTTAAAATAATAATATTTTAAAGTTAAAATAGAAAAGTTAATATTTTAAAAGAGTTAAGAAGATTTATCTGCTTCCTTCCCTGCACAAATATTCACAAAAACATTTTTTGATCTTAAAATAAGAATAACGTATAAAATTAAAAAATATTGCGTTTGATACATTACATGCTTGTGTTATCCAGTGAATATTATATAACTAAAACACAACTATTTTTTATTACGAGTTAAAATAAAAGAACACATATAATTATTCTTATTTCTCATTTTATCTTTTAAACGCAACTATAATTGAGAAAACATTTGGCATTTAAATATTTGAAGATAAACAATTCTTTTTTAGTTTTTTATTACATGCATTTCTTGAAACTTCAAATACAAAATGTATGGTGTTAGCAGCTTCTATTGAATTACCTTGATTGCACCTCCACCAACTACCACCTGAACTATATAGGAAAAATCAAGCACAAAGCAAACAAGATAGCAAATTATAAAAAAAAAAGAAAAAAAAAAGTGTATCTACAAAATGTAGGCTATATAAACATTGGAGAAAGTTCAGTTATAAGTGAAAATTATAAAAATTGTAAGTAATACATTTTTTTACCATCAAACTCCAAATTGCAAATCATCATTTTTTAAGTCAATCACTAATTTTTTTTTTATTGTGATTAAATCCCCTTTTAATTTTATTTATTTATTTTTGCATTAGACTTATCATCATTAAACTTCACATGGACGACCTCCTCCACGATTAAGGTTATAGAGTTGTAAACTTTATATATCTAGGATGTTTTAGAGTATCCAAATAATGTTCCATTGTTAAACTTAGAATTAAACTTTTCTTAAATTATCCTTAGTATTGGGAATGAAAAGTTGACATCTAGAAGAATCGAAGTATGATATATTGGGTAGTCTTCTTCAAGATCATTCTTATATAAATTCTATTTTGTAAATAACAAGTTGTATTCACTACATATGTCCATAAATGATGAAGGTTGAGTTCTCATTCAACATAGTTATAGTATTTTCTTATAATGATTTATTCTCCCTCTCAATCACACCATTATGTTAAGGTGTTACAGGAGTTGAAAGTTATTATAGATTTCGTTCTAATCACATGACATCCAAAAACTTTCGTTTTCAAAATTTGCATTGTGATGACTTGTGATGGAAACAATACATTCACCTATTTTTTTTAATCATTTTACAAAACTTAAAGAACATTTTGAAAGACATGTCTATGTGGGCTAAGAACGTCACTCGTGTTCATCTAAGGTAGTTGTTCACTACAACCAAACCATGTATCTTACTTCTAATGTAAACGATTTTGGTTGGTCTAAACATATCAAGGTATGTGAACTTAAATAGCCTAGAGGTGGAAATAACGTTTTTACACAAAATTGTTTTGATTTGCTTGTCTGACAAATTTTGCAAAGAAGGCGATCCTTGTATAACATGTTAAGAAGAGACCGTGCTTTTACAACTTTAATTTCAACCTTAAACGACTAATATTTTTATGTAATGTCCAATGGATTTATTTGAATAATAGCAAGGTATGTGAACTTAAATTTTCAACTTCTAGAGGTTGTTCATTTAATGACTTCCTCTCTTTCAATGTCATATTTAACTTAGTAATCTTGTTCACAATTTATTATTTTCATTAGGGAGAACCTTATTTGAATTACTTATTTTCACATATTTAAAGTTCAGTGTGACTCGTCCAAAGCTCAAATTTTTCTATAGCATTTTTTTCAATCTTTTCTTTAAAAATGTGTAAGCTTTAAAAATGTGTAATCTTTTCAATAGCATTCTTCTTCTTCTTCTTCTTTCTTCTTCTTCTTCTTTTTCTTCTTCTTGAGAATAGCGTGTTAGGTAAAATGTGAAAACATTTTGGTTAATACAAATTGAACCGTGTGTTAGACAAAATGTGAAGAGCTATGTATGTATATGTAGATTGAATACATATAAAAAGACACATTGCCCAAAATGTTTTCACAAAAAATACTTTGAAAAGAACTTGAGGGATAACACAAATATAACTTAGATAAATACCAATATAGGAAAGAAATATAAATACAATTATTTTATTTTGATTCAACTCAACATTAGATTATGTCCAATTCTCATTTACAAATTATAAAGAGTTTTTGTTAATAATGGACTACAAATAAGTTTTTTTACACTGTTATTCATGCCTACAAGTATTTTGTCGGTCACATATAGATACACCTTAAGATCATATGTATTCTTTTTCACCCAGTCATTCTTGATTTTCTCAAACTAATTTTTTTTTTTTTAATAATAGGTACACACTTAAAGAGTGGATTTATAATTAAAATTAGAGCTAAAAGAGATCATAACTTAATTCAACAAATTAAAGTTTTTTAACGTCCAAAACTAGCATTTATCTATACAATGATTTTTTCTATGAATAAGTCATCTAATAAATTTACAAAGTTTCAACAATTAAGAATATTCATTGTGTTTTTTTTATTTAGTGTTTTGTCATATTTATATGTGTCTTTGGAAAGTGCAATTCTTTACAGTCCAATAATCTCACATAATTTAGGAATTAGAGTTAATGACAATTTAAATATAATTTTTTTTTTCTTAAAAACATGTTAAGAAGAACTTTAAGGCTAACTCAATCTTATAAAACTAGTTTATAAAGTGAGGTTTGCACTCATTTATATATAATGAATTGTTCTCATCGTGGAATCTCAATCTCTAATCGATTGGGATCTCAAACAAAACATGTTGCAACAATTTAAGGGCTACAATCTAACAATCCGGAACCCAAAATCCACTGCGCGCAATTGTTGCAGTCAGACAATGCAACAAAAAATAGAAACGGTATAATAACCAGAAAACACAACACTTTTTGGAATCTTTAGGTCAAGTTTTCTGTAAAACGCCATTATACACGTTGAATAAGATTCAAGTATTTAAATTTGACTGAAAGCAAAAAAAAAAGTATTTAACGTAACTATGTATTTAAGACTTAAATATGAGATGACTGAGTTCTTTAAACCAACGTTTTGAAATTATTCGTAAGTATTTAGGTATATGGCTCATCCACTTTCTGGGATGACAGTGAGATACTAAGGGACTAAGCCCGCATTTTGTTTTTGGTTCCAAGAGAAACAGTTATTTTCACTTTCAATGTCACCACAACTCGGTAACTTCTAGATTTCCGGAACCAAACGTTTTCTAAGATTACTAACTGAGGATACAAAATAGACATTTATTTACACTTGGATAATATTTAAGCTTCACATTCTGGAAAATGAGTAATCCATCGCATCCACCAGGAAATCTGCACCATTAAAACAAAGGAAAAACTCAAACACAGACACTATAAGTAACAGAGACTGGTAGTACTATTAATTGATGTTAACAGAAGAGAGGGTTTGAGGCTAAGATCAACCTGCATCTTCTTTGGTGAAACATAAGGGAGGTGTAATTCTGAATACATTTCCATAGTAGCCACCCTTTCCAATTAGCACTCCTAGTTCTGTGGTAACAGCAGGAGTTTATAGATTAGGTACTCAACCGAAAAATATGGCTGGAACCAGAAGGCACTCTAGAGGGGTTGAAATTTTACCTTTCATTTGTTCCATCACATACAGTGTTTCATTTGGTGCTGGAGTTTTAAGTTGGCGATCAGTGACAAGTTCCACTCCAAGCAACATGCCTTGTCCTCTCACATCACCAATTACTGCAGAAGAAAACCAACAAGTTTGTTTAGAAACATAAAGCAGATAACTAGAAATACACTCCTTGTAACACACATTGTCCAATAATAAAGAGTATGTTTAAAAGAGCATATTGTTGACATTTCTCACGTAAAGAATTGGTAGAAGGGGAAACGAAAAGTTCCTGTTTATTTTGTGACAGGAATGCTTCTTAAGTAAGGTCCTCCACTCTTCATCATTTAACTCAACCAAAAATGAATCTATGCTTGTACACTAATCTAGAATGGACAAAAGGATTAAGGAGTGACGAAAGATTACATTCATATTTGTCCTTGAGTGCGGTGAGCCTCTCTTTCAAATAGGAACCCACTTCAAATGCATTTTCTTGAAGCTTCTCTTTCTCTATCACTCTTAAAACAGCCAATCCTGCAGCTGTACAAACAGGATTCCCACCGAAAGTGTTAAAGTAACTTCGGCGAGTCAATGCCTTCGCAATCTCAGGAGTAGTCACGACAGCACCAAGAGGAATGCCGTTTCCGATGCCCTGCCCAGAAGACCAAAATTCAGAAACAAGCCAACAAACAGCAAAGAGCATACACCCTTAATTGTAACTTGCATCTATAAGGACTAATGTAAGAATTGCCTTTTTTTGTTATGAACCCAGGAAATCTTCAACTGGGAGTATAATAGTGTGTTTGGTTTGAGATTTGGAATCCACAATTCAAGTTTGAATGTGAAAAAAATAAAAATTATTAAAAATGATTTCAGCTTGGATATACACTAAGACTAATGCTTAAAATTAATGATATTCATTTTAGAGACAACGCTATTCCCATTCACACGAGTCAGGAAAATTGAATCCCTGATCATATAGAGACAGGATTAAGCTTATTTGTCAAACTTTATTACACCATGTTGGTTAAGAATTGTTTTGTAGCAACTTTACAGGCAAACACAGCTTGCAAATTTTCCAATACGAACAGATAAATCGAGATCTTTGTACATGGTAAAGGAGACAAGAGTTGAATTACCTTTGCTACTGTTACTATGTCAGGTACAACACCATGGGCCTCAAATCCCCAGAAATGGCTACCAGTGCGAGCAACCCCGCACTGAACTTCGTCGGCAATACAAAGACCTCCAGCTTTTCTAACAATGTCGTAGGCAGCAGGTAAGTAACCAGGAGCCATTTCAACAATGCCCCCAACTCCCTATCGTTAACAACAGCATATAAAAAAATGTCCTTGTTTATCCAAATTTTGAGAAATGCTGACAATACAATCTTATTTAATATAGATAAAAGACAATGAAAGAGATTGATTGAATAAGAAATGAGGCTCAAAACAACTCTGGTTTTCAAGTTACGTTAACAACAAAAAAGTATATTCGACATGAACTGCTGGAATGCCGCAAGACACCAACACAAATGAAGCAGATTATTTGTGGAAGTTAATTCTTTTAACTTTTATAATTTGTTTATTTTTAATAAATTTGAAATAAATAAATGAAATCTTTTAGAAAGAACACACTAAGGAAAAAAAACACCTAATTTAGAATACTTGTTCTGAAGAAAACATGTCATGCAATGTCAACGTCTATGCTTTAAATAGATACCTGTATAGCTTCAGATATGAAGGCTGCAACACTTCCGGAAGTTCCGAAATTGATGATTTCTTGAACATCTCTTACATACTTCTCTGCATCAGAACCAAAAAGACCTCTATAAGGATCTGGATTTACTGCATGATGAACACCACTCTGTTGGCAAATAAAAAAAAGCAGAAAAACAAAACAGGTTAGGCAAACTCTATTTTCCATTAAAAAAGATAAGTAGCATTTTGTTACACAGGTTAGAGGGAACGCGACATTTTTATTTTTATACTTTGCATCTTTTGGAAATAGAAGAAAACTAAACATAAATTGAAAAAATAAATCTATCAATTGTTAATATAAAATTTTGATACAGTCAATCAATAATAGACGTGACTTTTGAAGCAGTTCATACTGTGAATGGATGAAAGTTTTATACTTTTAAATCATACTATTTCATTAAAGAGATGTAACAAAAAAACTGAGTAGCATGTCAATTCATTATGTGTATCAAATGTAATCCTAAGTTTGAAGTGGCACGGAACAAATTAAGTAAACTAAAAAAACTACATAACGTATATTGCATTTGCATGTGAACTCACATGGCAATGCTATTTTCCCATAACAAGAAATAAATTACTTCTTGGAAAGGATATATATATACTTGTAATTGAGAATGAAGAATACACCACGTAATTGTAATATAATTTGCGTAAAGGGGTCCATGCCTTCGTTATCAGGAGAAATCATCGTCACGGCACTTTAGTACTAATCTGTAACTACTAGTTTTCACAGGAAAGTGTGTTCCAAATACTATCAATAATGAACGGTTCGCTTTCAGGGAGAGCAAAGTCCGTTGCTATGATGACATAAGTATGTATATTTTATTTTATCAGCACATGGTGAAAGTAGTGAGAAATGAGTTTTAGAATATATAAGAAATAGACAACAGTTTTGTTTTTATAGTAAGAGGGCTATGTAGCTTTATTCTAATTTATAATTTTATTTCTTTTGTCTTAAAATCTTATTAAATTCAAGAAAAATAAACAACTTATCTTTTCCTTAAGGTCAACTTCGTTCCAAGTGTACCTATGAAAACAGGACCCTGTTTTGTTCTTTATTAATTAATTGAGTTATGCAGGAAATTTTGTAAGAGTCCATGACTATTTTCTGGAGAAGTTACTTTTATTTAAATTGTATAAGATTATTAGGACCCATTTAACTCTTTTTTTTTCTGGTACTTAGTTATCATAATTAGTCGGTAATTAGACTCATTAATCACTCACTTTTATTAAATGTAATTACATCTGAAAGAAGAAAATTTGATATTATTAGTGAGGTTAAAACAGGTTTTATTAGATGAGCTAGAAGGTATTTGTTAACAGATGATGTATAAAACTGAAAAAAGAGAGGAAATACAAACCTGCACAAGATTATATTTCCAGATGCTTTGAGCTGTGGCCCCCATTGTTCCACCACCATTTCCGTGGTAAGAATTCCTCAGAGATATGATGTCATGGGAGCCAGTGTACAATCTTGCCATCAGAATCGCTAATTCGTTTGCTTCCGTTCCAGAATTTGTAAAAAACGCCACCTGCACATAAAATACACAACTTCATTTTTTTCATCCCAACAAAACAAACAACACCAAAAAGAAAAATTAACATTTGCTATTATTATTATTATTATTCTCATTTTTATACGATCACTCCTTTTTTTCTTATCTTTATAAAATTATTTTTATTATATAGTTAAATTAAGTTATTAAACTATTAGTCTATATATTGCTGTTTTTAACACTAACATAAGAAAATCATGATAATTAAGTTCAATTATACAAATCTTATCCTAGTTTAACTATTATTTTTTAAGATAAAAAATTAAAGAAAATATTAGAATACTAAAATAAAGAGGGAAGTTGATGAAATAATTTAGTTGTCATAGGAGTATCAATCAGTCTGACACACTCACAGGTATAAATATATTTTAAAAATCCAATTGATATAGTAAGAGAATATGGATGATAAAAGAAAGAATTTGAGTGATGCAATAATTGTATTTTTTTTTTTTGATGCAATAAATGTATGTTTTTTTTTGGGTTTTTTTTGTGTGTCTTTTATATATATATATATATATATATAATGTTTGAGCGACGAATTAAGTCATTATCATATAAATCCACCAACCCCACTTCCACAACCTAGTCCCATGATATTAGCATAGAAATTTACAAATAAAACACTTTATTAACATTTACTTGTCGTACTCTATGTTTGCTCCATCACATGATTAAAATATGACTTTATTTTAATATAGAATTTACTACCATATTATCTGCTTTTATCTTGTATATACTTTTTCTTAGCAAATTATGGCAACAAATTTTATTGTTATTGTAGCATACTTATTAATCAAGTCTATCGGTAAAAATATTCGTACTCACGATATTTTCATAAAATGTTAATACGAGATTATACAAGATGAATTGTGCAAATATTGTAACGAGTAGTAATTATTAAGAGATAAGATACTTTTGACAACAATTATTATTCAAAATATTAATATTTTAATTTAAAATAATAATATATTATTATATTATTAAAGTAGTTGTCGAGTGCATTGTTTTGGTTGACATGACACCTGTATTAGTATTTAAATTACCTTATACTTTATACTTTTTATGAGTAAATATTTAAGACAAAGGATTATAATTAATTTCAATAAGTATTATTCTATTAAAATTTACGAGTTTAAATGGTACTATATCTTAAGTAATTAATACATTTAAAAAGGACTTTAGAAAATTTATTGCAAATTGTTTCCATGTTGTGGAAGTAAAGTATATTGTAATTTATCAAAAAAAATATCAATCAGTCATTGGTGGAGGGATAAAACTGTACAATTTTCATAACAAAACAATGAAAAAATGCAGTTGCAGTATTTAAAAAAATGCAAAATTGCAAAGCATGATATTCACCTTAAGATTACCGGGAAGCTTAGAAGCCAAAGCCTGAGCAAAATCTGCCACGGCGTTGTTCAGGTAGAGAACCGTGGAATGCTGCAAGCGCTTCGTTTGTTCGACGATGGCTGCAACCACATCCGGGTGGCAATGCCCGCAGCACACTGTAGCAATCCCTCCGAACCCGTCCACGTACCTCCTTCCCTTATCATCGAACAGATATTGCCTCTTCCCCTCCACCACGTTAAGCTGCAACCTCCCACACACGATCACACCCGAATTATCAACTTAGTTAGTTATTTTAGTTACACTTGCGCAACGGAAAAAAATAATAACAGAATCGAACACAGTTTACGAGATGATCCAGTGCAGCGCGTCCTCACCGGAGTTTTGTACGAGTGGAGGATCGAAGGGCTGAGATATTCCCTGCGTTTCGCGAGGATCTCGTCGCCGGTGGGGCCGGAGTACGCCGAGGGAGAGTAGTCGAACGCCGGCAGTTCCTTTGGCGGAGCAACCACGTCTTTCGTCCTTTCAGCCGCGGGAAGCGAGACCTCCCGGCGGGGGCAGAATCTGCTACCCAGCGAAGGTCGACGAAAGACGAGCCTTGCAACAAGGGATCCCGTCATTTTTTTCGTCGGCGATATTTTCCGGCGACGCTCAGAGAATGCACGACCGGCCCGAATATAGTTTTTTGTTTGGCAGAAAAAAAATTGCGGTTGAGAGAGAAGAGACGAATTTGAAAGGACTAGGGATGGTGAGGCTTATATAGGGAACGCGGGAGGTATGATGACGTGGAAGCTGGTGATTGGCTGAGAGTTTTTGCTGCGGAATTCACTGCGGTAAAAACAGGGAAGTTTATGTTTATGGAGAGATTGTGTGATTTAATAAACTAATTATGTTTATGCTATTTAGTTAAACTAATTATTTAACCCCACTTTATTCGCTGTTGTTTTATCCTCGCAAAAGAGGTTCTAATTTTGGTACAGGGAAGGATCCCATGAATATAGACGTTGTGATCTTTACCGAACTATTTATCCTCAGGTTCCGTTTGTTTCAAGGCAACCTGAAAATAAAAAATTGATACAGATATACGAGAAAAACATAAGGTATTCTTTTTTTATAAAAATGTTTTTTATTGGATACAAATGTTTCATTTTCACTTAAATATGAAAATAAAAGAAAATCAGAAAACGTAAAAATGTTTATATTTTTCAAAATTACTCTCTTATCTTTGTCAATATAAATGCCTGAATAATTTTGTGAATATTCACTAAACATTAAATAATTTATTTATTATGTTTTACAATGATTTATTTTATTCTTTTAATTATTTTCCCTTTAAAGGAAGAAACATACTTTCCATTTATATTTTTCTCATTTTTATCTTACATTTTCTTTATTATTTTTTGTAATTTAAGACAAAAGTGAAAAATCATTA
>Ga0123341_1007075_pt1 | contig 10207 bp, 9 predicted proteins | sample Turbeapinknodule_FD_89959 | JGI IMG/M metagenome (GOLD analysis project Ga0123341, IMG submission 89959) | Root nodule microbial communities of legume samples collected from Mexico - Turtle bean Mexico pink nodule | ecosystem: Host-associated > Plants > Roots > Nodule | place: Mexico: Nepantla...
ATGAATAATATTAATAAATATTAATAATATGAATAATATTAATAAATATTAATTATATGAATAATATTAATAAATATTAATAATATGAATAATATTGGTAATAATAATTATATTAATATGTATAAATTATGTTAATAATAATAAGTATAATAAAAATGATAATATGATCAAAGAATTTGTCTGGTTTAGTGATTAACTCTACCCCTGGGCACTGGAAGGTCTTTTGTTCAAGTCTTGGCTGCAGCAGTTTCCTTGCAATATTAATATGGGGCTTGGGTTCGAGTCCTATGACGTGGGTTCGAGTTCCATCTTTTGGGCTCGTATGTAAACCTGTCTTACATACGGATTTCGAGCTGTATGTAATTCCAATTTTTCTTGTAGTGGGTGTTTTGTTCTGAAATTTTTATCATGCGTTTGTCACGGTGTCTATTGAGTTTTGGCTCAACTTTGAGCCCCAGATTCGTCCCACAAGACTGGAAATAAACTTTTTATTGATCACTGACAAGGCTAAAAGAAAGGTTCGATTGTGTGTGAAACTGTTTGATTTTTTACATAGGTGAATACTCATCCGTTTAACCTGAAATTTGTCGCGTTTTGCCTCGAATTCAGTGGAGATTCTTACGTGGAATTTCAGGAAAAATATTTCGGGAGAATTTTATAGAAATTTTTGCACAAATCAAGGCTATCCTCTAACAAAACTTGTTTCTGCAATTTTTATTCTGCGTCCGTATTACGCTGAAAAAAATTCACACAAGTACTTTCATATGTTATTTGCACCCAAGTAAGGAGGCACGTCCATAAACGATTCACAAAAAGAAGATACGCGGAAGAAAAGCCATAACGTTTTGTTTTCGAAACACCAATTTTGTTCACTCTCGGTCTGGGACTTACTACGCCTTACTCCTTGGGTGTTTTGGTCTAAAATTCTTACCAGAAGTTCGTCACTGTGTCTTTTGAGTTTTGGCTGCGATTTGAGCCCCAGATTTGTCCCACCAGATTGGAAACAAACTTTTTATTGATCACTGCCATGGCTGATAGGAAGGTTCGTTTGTGTTTGAAACTATTTTGATTTTTTTCGTGGGTGAATACTCATCTGTTGGACCTGAAATTTGTTGCGTTTTGTCCCGAATTCAGTGGATATTTTTGCGTGGAATTTCAGGAAAAAACTATTTTAGGAGAATTTTTCAGAATTTTTCACGCAAACCAAGGCTATGATCTACCAAAATTTGTGAAATTTCACCCCACTTTCTACAATTTTTATTCTGCGTTCGTATTTCGCTGAAAAAAATTCACACAAGTACTTTCATATGTTGTTTGCACCCAGGTAAGGAAGCACATCCATAAAAGAATCACAAAAAGAAGATACAGGGAAGAAAAGCCAAGACATTTTGTATTCGGAAAACCAGTTTTGTTCACTCTCGGTTTGAGATTTACTACACCTTACTCCCTGGGTGTTTTGGTATGAAATTTTTACCAGACGTTCGTCACTGTGTCTATTGAGTTGTGGCTGAGATTTGAGCCCGAGATTCGTTCCACAAGACTGGAAACAATCTTTTTATTGATCACTAGCAGGGCTAAAAGAAAGGTTCGTTTGTGTATGAAACTGTTTGATTTTTTTCGTGGGTGAATACTCATCCGTTTAACCAGAAATTTGTCGCGTTTCGTCCCAAATTCAGTGGAGATTCTTACGTGGAATTTCAGGAAAAAACTATTTTGGGGGATTTTTTCAGAAATTTTTGTGCAAACCAAGGCAATCTATCATCTACCAAAACTTGTGAAATTTCGCCAACTTTCTGTAATTTTTATTCTGCGTCCATATTGCGCTGAAAAAATTCACACAAGTACTTTCATATGTTGTTTGCACCCAGGTGAGGAGGCACGTCCATAAACAAATCACAAAAAGAAGATACGGGGAAGAAAAGCCGTGACGTTTTGTTTTCGGAAAACCAGTTTTGTTCACTCTCGGTTTGGGACTTACCACGCATTACTCCTTGGGTATTTTGGTCTGAAATTTTTACCAAACTTTTGCCACTGTGTTTGTTGAGTTTTGTCTAAGATTTGAACCCTAGATTGGTCCCACAAGATTGACAAAATTTTTTATTCATCGCTGCGGAGCAGAAATGAAGGTTCGTTTGTGTGCGAAATTGTTTGATTTTTTTCGTAGGTGGAATACTCATCTGTTTGACCTGAAATTTGTCACGTTTTGTCCCAAATTCAGTGGAGATTCTTACGAGGAATTTCAGGAAAACACTATTTCAGGACAATTTTTCAGAAATTTTGTGCAAAACAAGGCTATCCTCCACCAAAACTTGTGAAATTTCTCCCATCTTTCTGCAATTTATTTGGATCCGTATTGTGCTGAAAAAATTCACACAAGTACTTTCATATGTTGTTTGCACCCAGGTGAGGAGGAATGTCCATAAACAAAACACAGAAACAACATACGGGGAAGAAAAGCCAGGACGTTTTGTTTTCGGAAAACCAGTTTTGTTCACTCTCGGTCTGGGACTTATCACGCCTTACTCCCTGGGTATTTTGGTCTGAAATTTTTACCAGACGTTCGTTACTAATTCTGTTGAGTTTTGGCTGAGATTTGAGCCCCATATTCGTCCCACAAGATTGGTAATAAATTTTTTATTTATCACTGCCAGGGCTGAAAGGAAGGTTCGTTTGTGGGCGAAACTGCTTGATTTTTTTCGTGGATGAATACTCATCCGTTTGACGTGAAATTTGTCGCGTTTTGTCCCAAATTCAGTGGAGATTCTTACGTGGATTTTCAGGGAAAAACTATTTCGGGACAATTTTTCAGAAATTTTTTGCAAACTAAGGCTATACTCCACAAAAACTTGTGAAATTTCGCCCTACTTTCTGCAATTTTATTCCGGGTCCGTATTGCGTTGAAAAAATTCACACAAGTACTTTCATATGTTGTTTGCACCCAGGTGAGGAGGCACGTCCATAAACAAATCACAAAAAGAAGATACGGGGAAGAAAAGCCAGGACGTTTTGTTTTCGGAAAACCAGTTTTGATCACTCTCGGTCTAGGACTTACCACTCCTTACTCCTTGGGTATTTTGGTCTGAAATTTTTACCAGTCGTTCGTCACTGTGTCTGTTGAGTTTTGGCTGAGATTTGAGCTCTAGATTCTTCCCACAAGATTGACAATAAATTTTTTATTCATCACTGCCAGGGCTGAACGAAAAGTTCGTTTGTGTGCGAAACTTTTTGATTTTTTTCGTCGGTGAATACTAATCCGTTTGACGTGAAATTTGTCGCGTTTTCTCCCAAATTCAGTGGAGATTCTTATATGGATTTTCAGGAGAAACTGTTTGATTTTTTTCGTGGGTAAATAGTAATTCGTTTGACGTGAAATTTGTCGCGTTTTGTCCAAAATTCAGTGGAGATTCTTATGTGGATTTTCAGGAAAAAACTATTTCGGGACAATTTTTCAGAAATTTTGAGCAAACCTAGGCTATCCTCCACCAAAACTTGTGAAATTTCACACTAATTTCTGAAATTTTATTCCGGGTCCGTATTATGCTAAAAAAATTCACACAAGTACTTTAATATGTTGTTTGCACCCAGGTGAGGAGGCACGACCATAAACAAATCACAAAAAGAAGATATGGGGAAGAAAAGCAAGGACGTTTTGTTTTCGGAAAACCAATTTTGTTCACTCTCGGTCTAGGACTTACCGCGCCTTACTCCTTGGGATTTTGGTCTGAAACTTTTACCAGACGTTCGATACTGAGTCTGTTGAGTTTTGGCTAAGATGTGAGCCCCATATTCGTCCCACAAGATTGGCAATAAATTTTTTATTCATCTCTGTCAGACCTGAAAGAAAGGTTCGTTTGTGAGCGAAACTGTTTGATTTTTTTTGTGGGTGAATACTCATCCGTTTGACCTGAAATTTGTTTCGTTTTGTCCCAAATTCAGTGGAGATTCTTACTTGGATTTTTCAGGAAAAAAAACTATTTCAGGACAATTTTTCAGAAATTTTGTGCAAACCAGGGCTATCCTCCACCAAAAACATGTGAAATTTCGCCCTACTTTCTGCAATTTTATTCCGGGTCCGTATTGCGCTGAAAAAATTCACACAAGTACTTTCATATGTTGTTTGCACCCAGGTGAGGAGTCACGTCCATAAACAAATCACAAAAAGAAGATACGGGGAAGCAAAGCCATTAACGTTTTGTTTTGGGAAAACCAGTTTTGTTCACTCTCGGTCTGGTACTTACCACGCTTTACTCTTTGTGTATTTTGGTTTGAAATTTTTACCAGACGTTCGTCACTGTGTCTGTTGAGTTTTGGCTGAGATTTGAGCCCTAGATTCTTCCCACAAGATTGGCAATAAATTTTTGAATCATCACTGCCAGGGCTGAAAGGAAGGTTCGTTTGTGTGCGAAACTGTTTGATTTTCTTCGTGGGTGAATACTCATCCGTTTGACCTGAAATTTGTCGCGTTTTGTCCCAAATTCAGTGGAGATTCGTACATGGATTTTCTGGAAAAAAACTATTTCGGGACAATTTTTCAGAAATTTTGAGCAAACCTAGGCTATCCTCCAACAAAACTTGTGAAATTTCGCCCTACTTTCTGCAATTTTATTCCGGGTTCGTATTGCGCTGATAAAATTCACACAAGTACTTTCATATGTTGTTTGCACCCAGGTGAGGAGGCACGTCCATAAACAAATCACAAAAATAAGATACGGGGAAGCAAAGCCAAGACGTTTTGTTTTCAGAAAACCAGTTTTGTTCACTCTGGGTCTGGGACTTACCACGCCTTACTCCTTGGGTATTTTGGTCTGAAATTTTTACCAGATGTTCGTCACTATGTCTGTTGAGTTTTGGCTAAGATTTAAGCCCCAGATTCATCCCACAAGATTGACAATAAATTTTTTATTCATCACTGCCAAAGCTGAAAAGAAGGTTCGTTTGTGTGTGAAACTGTTTGATTTTTTTCCTGGGTGAATTCTCATCCGTTTGACCTGAAATTTGTCGCGTTTTGTCTCAAATTCAGTGGAGATTCTTACGTGGATTTTCAAGAAAAAACTATTTCGGGACAATTTTTAAGAAATTTTGTGCAAACCTAGGCTATCCTCCACCATAACTTGTGAAATTTCGCACTACTTTCTGCAATTTTATTCCGGGTCCGTATTGCACTGAAAAAATTCAAATAAGTACTTTCATATATTGTTTGCACCCAGGTGAGGAGGCACGTCCATAAACAAATCACAAAAAGAAGATACGGGGAAGAAATGCCGGGACGTTTTGTTTTCGGAAAACCAGTTTTGTTCAGTCTCGGTCTGGGACTTACCACGCCTTACTCCTTGGTTATTTTGGTATGAAATTTTTACCAGACGTTCGTCACTGTGTCTGTTGTGTTTTGGCTGAGAATTGAGCCCCAGATTCGTTCCACAAGATTGACAATAAATTTTTTATTCATCACTGCCAGAGCTGAACGGAAGGTTCGTTTGTGTGCGATACTGTTTGATTTTTTCGTTGGTGAATACTCTTCCGTTTGACGTGAAATTTGTCGCTTTTTGTCCCAAATTCAGTGGAGATTCTTACGTGGATTTTCAGGAAAAAACTATTTCGGGAAAAATTTTCAGAAATTTTTTGCAAACCAAGGCTATCCTCCACCAAAACTTGTGAATTTTCGCCCTACTTTCTACAATTTTATTCAGGGCCCGTATTACGCTGAAAAAATTCACACAAGTACTTTCATATGTTGTTTGCACCCAGGTGACGAGACACGTCCATAAACAAATCACAAAAAGAAGATACTGGGATGAAAATCCAGGATGTTTTGTTTTCGGAAAACCAGTTTTGTTCACTCTCGGTCTAGGACTTACCACGCCTTACTCCTTGGGTATTTTGGTATGAAATTTTTTCCAAACGTTCGTCACTGTGTCCGTTGAGTTTTGGTTTGGATTTGAGCTACAGATTCGTCCCATGAGATTGGCAATAAATTTTTTATTCATCACTGCCAGAGCTGAAAGCAAGGTTCGTTTGTGTGCGAAACTGTTTGATTTTTTTCGTGGGTGAATACTCATCCATTTGACTTGAAATTTGTCGTGTTTTGTCCCAAATTCAGTGGAGATTCTGACGTATATTTTCTAGAATAAACTATTTCGGGGAAATTTTTCATAATTTTTGTGCAAACCAAGGCTATCCTCTACCAAAACTTGAGAAATTTCGCCCTACTTTCAGCAGTTTTATTACTGGTCCGTATTGCGCTGAAAAAATTCACACAAGTGCTTTCATATGTTGTTTGCAACCAGGTGAGGAGGCACGTCCATAAACAAATCCGAAAAAAAAAAGATACAGGGAAGAAAAGTCAAGACGTTTTCTTTTCGGAAAACCAGTTTTGTTCACTCTCGGTCTGTGACTTACCACGCCCTAATCCTTGGATATTTTGGTCTGAAATTTTTACCAGACGTTCGTCACTGTGTTCGTTGAGTTTTGGTTGAGATTTGAGCTCCAGATTCGTCGCACAAGATTAGCAATAAATTTTTTATTCATCATTGCCAGGGTTGAAAGGAAGGTTCGTTTGTGTGCGAAACTGTTTGATTTTTTCGTGGGTGAATACTCATTCGTTTGACCTGAAATTTGTCGCATTTTGTCCCAAATCCAGTGGATATACTTACGTGGATTTTCAGGAAAAAAATCTATTTCGGGACAATTTTTCAAAAGTTTTGTGCAAACAAAGGCTATCTTCCTCTAAACCTTGTGAAATTTCGCAGGCACGTCCATAAAGAAATCACAAAAAGAAGATACAGTGAAGAAAAGCCAGGACGTTTTGTTTTCGGAAAACCAGTTTTGTTCACTCTCGGTCTGGGACTTACCACGCCTTACTCCTTGGGTATTTTGGTATGAAATTTTTACCAGACGTTCGTCACTGTGTCTGTTGAGTTTTGGCTGAGATTTGAGCCCCAGATTCGTCCCACAAATTCGCATTAAATTTTTTATTCATCACTGTCAGAGGCGAAAGGAAGGTTCGTTTGTGTGCGGAACTGTTTCATTTTTTCGAGGGTGAATACTCATCCGTTTCACCTGAAATTTGTCGCGTTTTGTCCCAAATTCAGTGGAGATTCTTACATGGATTTTCAGGAAAAAATTATCTCGGGAAATTTTTCAGAATTTTTTTGCAAACCAAGGTTATCCTCTACCAAAACTTGTGAAATTTCGTCACACTTTCTTCAATTTTATTCCGGGTCCGTATTGCGATGAAAAAATTCACACAAGTACTTTCATATGTTGTTTGCACCCAGGTGAGGAGGCACGTCCATAAACAAATCACAAATATAATATACAGGGAAGAAAAGGCAGGACGTTTTGTTTTTGGAAAACCAGTTTTGTTCACTCTCGGTCTAGGACTTACCACGCCTTACTCCTTTGGTATTTTGGTCTGAAATTTTTACCATACGTTCGTCACTGTGTCTGTTGAGTTTTGGCTGAGATTTGAGCCCCAGATTTGTCCCACAAGATTGGCAATAAATTTTTCATTCATCACTGACAAGGCTGAAAGGAAGGTTCGTGTACGAAACTGTTTGATTTTTTTCGTGGGTGAATACTCATCCGTTTGACATGAAATTTGACGCGTTTTGTCCCAGATTCAGTGGAGATTTTTATGTGGATTTTCAGAAGAAAACTATTACGGGACAATTTTTCAGAAATTTTGAGCAAACCAAGGCTATATCCTCTACCAAAACTTGAGAAATTTCACCCTACTTTCTGCAATTTTATTACGGGTCTGTATTGCGCAGAAAAAATTCACACATGTACTTTCATATGTTGGTTGCACCCAGGTGAGGAGGCACATCCATAAACAAATCACAAAAAGAAGATACGGGGAAGAAAAGCCATGACGTTTTGTTTTTGGAAAACCAGTTTTGTTCACTATCGGTCTAGGACTTACCACGCTTACTCCTTAGGTATTTTGGTCTGAAATTTTTACCAGACGTTCGTCACTGTGTCCGTTGAGTTTTGGCTGAGATTTGAGCACCAGATTCATCCCACAAAATTGGCAATAAATCTTTTTTTCATCACTGCCAATGCTGAAAAAAAAGGTTCGTTTGTGTGCGAAACTGTTTGCTTTTTTTCGTGGGTGAATACTCATCCGTTTGACATGAAATTTGTCGCGTTTTGTCCCAAATTCAGTGGAGATTCTTACGTGGATTTTCAGGAAAAAAACTATTTCAGGAAAATTTTTCAGAAATTTTTTGCAAACCAAAGCTATCCTCTACCAAAACTTGTGAAACTTCGACCAACTTTCTGGAATTTTATTCCAGGTCCGTATTGCGCTGAAAAAATTCACACAAGTACTTTCATATGTTGTTGCACCTAAGTGAGCAGGCACGGCCATAACCAAATCACAAAAAGAAGATACGGGAAGAAAAACTAGGACGTTTTGTTTTTGGAAAACCTGTTTTGTTCACTCTCTGTCTGGGACTTACCACGCCTTACTCCTTGGGTATTTTGGTCTAAAATTTTTACCAGACGTTCGTCACTGTGTCTGTTGAGTTTTGGCTGAGATTTGAGTCTCAGATTCGTCCCACAAGATGGGCAATAAATTTTTTAATCATCACTGTCAGGGTGAAAGGAAGGTTCGTTTGTGTGCGAAACTGCTTGATTTTTTTCGTGGGTGAATACTCATCCATTTGACCTGAAATTTTTCGTGTTTTGTCCCAATTTCGCTGGCGATTCTTACGTGGATTTTCAAGAAAAAACTATTTTGGGACAATTTTTCAGAAATTTTGTGCAAACCAAGGCTATCCTCCACCAAAACTTGTGAAATTTCTCCCTACATTCTGCAATTTAATTCCAGGTCCGTATTGCGCTGAAAAAATTCACATAAGTACTTTCATATGTTGTTTGCACCCAGGTGAGGAGGCACGTCCGTAAAAAAATCACAAAAAGAAGATACGAGGAAGAAAAGCCAGGACTTTTTGTTTTCGGAAAACCAGTTTTGTTCACTCTCGGTCGGGGACTTAACACGCATTACTCCTTGGGTTTTGGTCTAAAAATTTTACCAGACGTTCGTCACAGTGTCTGTTGAGTTTAGGCTGAGATTTGAGCCCCTGATTCTTCCCACAAGATTGGCAATAAATTTTTTTATTCATCACTGCCAGGGTGAAAAGAAGGTTCGTTTGTGTGCGAAACTATTTGATTTTTTTTTGTGGGTGAATACTCATCCGGTTGACCTGAAATTTATCGCGTTTTATCCCAAATTCAGTGGCAATTCTTACATGGATTTTTAGGAAAAAACTATTTCGGGATAATTTTTCATAATTTTTGTGCAAACCAAGGCTATCCTCTACCAAAACTTGTGAAATTTCGCCCTACTTTCTGCAATTTTATTTTGTGTCCGTATTGCGCTAAAAAAATTCACACAAGTACTTTCATATGTTGTTTGCACCCAGGTGAGGAGGCACGTCCATAAACAAATCACAAAATGAAGATACGGGGAAGAAAAGCCAGGACGTTTTGTTTTCGGAAAACCAGTTTTGTTCACTCTCTGTCTGGGACTTACCACGCCTTACTCCTTGGGTATTTTGGTCTGAAATTTTTACCAGACGTTCGTCACTGTGTCTGTTGAGTTTTGACCTGAAATTTGTCGTGTTTTGTGCCAAATTCAGTGGAGATTCTTACTTGGATTTTAAGGAAAAAACTATTTCAGGACAATTTTTCTGAAATTTTATACAAACCAAGGTTATCCTTTACCAAAACTTGTGAAATTTCGCCCTACTTTCTACAATTTTTATTATGCGTCCGTATTACGCTGAAAAAATTCACACAAGTACTATCATATGTTGCTCACACCCAGGTAAGGAGGCACGTCCATAAACGTATTGCAGAAAAAAGATACGGGAATAAAAGCCGTTTTGTTTTCGGAAAACCAGTTTTGTTCATTCTCGGGCTGGGACTTAGTACGCCTTACTCCTTGGGGTTTTGGTCTGAAATTTTTACCATACATTCGTCACTTTGTCTATTGAGTTTTGGATGAAATTTGAGCCCCAGATTCCTCCCACAAGACTGCCAATGAACATTTTATTGATCACTGCCAGGGTTGAAAGGTTGTGCGAAACTGTTTGATTTTTTCCGTGGGTGAATACTCATCTATTTAGCCTGAAATTTGTCACGTTTTTTCTTGAATTCAGTGGAGATTCTGAAGAGGAATTTCAGAAAAAAAAAAAAAAAAAAA
>Ga0123341_1007076_pt1 | contig 10207 bp, 6 predicted proteins | sample Turbeapinknodule_FD_89959 | JGI IMG/M metagenome (GOLD analysis project Ga0123341, IMG submission 89959) | Root nodule microbial communities of legume samples collected from Mexico - Turtle bean Mexico pink nodule | ecosystem: Host-associated > Plants > Roots > Nodule | place: Mexico: Nepantla...
ATATACATTTGTTTAGAAACATAACTTTTATTTATATAATAAATACAACTTATATAATTATTATTTTTTTTACATTTAGTGATTGGTTTATTTATAAGTGCAATAAACTAGTTTATTACCATATAACTTATATATAACAAATTTATTACCTAAACACGAATTTATAGGTTAATTTTGCAAAACAGACTCAAAGTCTAGTTCCTTCTGTTTTGAATCTTCCATCAAATAATGTCAACTTTAACCCCTGTTTTTAATTACCTTAAAATGAGTTTTTGTGTTTGAATTTATTAGAAGAATAAAGGTTAACAAGATTTTCTGGTGGAGAGAATAAGAGTCAGTATATTTAGCTTACTTTTAAATTTTAGATTTTGGTAGTGTTTAGTTTGACCCAATGAAGTTCAATAGTTTCTTAATTTGTTATGTTTAATGTGTGATTTGTTAGTTATGTTGTAGCTGGATGATCACGCGATCTTTCGATTTACAGGTTTTCTGTAGAAAAAATTGTAAACTGAAGTAAGGTGTTTGTTTATTTGTTTGTGAGAATGTCACCTATATCTAATTTAATATTCATAGTATTAATTTATAGGGTCTTTACTTTGACACCTTTCTAGACTTGATGAGGAATAGGCAATCAAATTTGTTCACTTCGCAAACTTGTACTTTTGCGTGCAAGGGAAGGCAACAAGGCACAAACCTACAAAGTTTTCTACCTGTGTCATATATATCATTCATTTAGGCTCATGCTCAGACATTTCAGTGAAGACAAAAATATGGAATATGGTAAGAGATTTTGTTAGGTTTCCCATTGGCAGCAAACACTTTTGCAGGTGCCTCAGGATGAGAAACATAACTTGGCACTCACACACAGACCTTTGTTACTATTTTGGCATGGGAACAAACTTGGTGACTATTCTCATGCATCATCTCATGCTCTTTTATAGAGGGTGGTGTGGTGGTATGCATACTAGTAGTACTGATGGAATCTACAAATCTAAAGTGACCCATGCGTGAATGGCTAATTTTCACACACACAAAAGTGCCTAAACTTCTTTGCCTCCTTTGTTTCACAGACCATGAACAACCAAAAAAGTTGATTGGTTCAATGTGGAAATCCTTAGGCAGAGGGCATCCTCTAAAATAATTTTGGTACATTTTTTTCCTCTCAAATATTTGAATGTAGGTGTATGGATTGATGGCTAACCACACCATTGTGATGAGGTGCTTTTTTGCTTCTTTTGAGGCTCACATATCCAAGCATGCATGTGGAAGCAATTAGTGCTGTAATTATGCCTTGGAGTGTTTATCTCACTTACACACATTGTGATAGCATCATTTGGAAGGTGCCAAGTTCCCTTCTTCTCACTCTCCTTGTCTCAAGCATGCTCCCACCACACACCCATGTGGGGTTTCATTAATCACTACACATCTTTTGCATTCCTCTATTTTTTACCCCAACCTTAACACCTCAAACATACATTTCTTAAATGTTCATTCTTTTAACTTCACTTTGTAATCAATAAAAATTGAAAATTAGATCATATAATTACATGAACGACAAAAATTGAAAATTAGTGTGTTTTAAAATATATATTATGTTAAAAAATATAGTTTTTTCATAACATCTAGTTCATACAAACTGTATTCATAAGTAGATAGTATTACAAATTAGTTAATAGTTATAAAAATACTTTAAATTTTGTTGATTTAATATTTAATTTTTATTATGAAAGTAATTTAAAAAATAGTGAGTTTAATTTTAATTATTAAATATAATTTAAAAATAATTTAAATAAGTAATCAAAGGATAAATTTCATATGTATTTTATGTAATGTTTTTAGAGAAAACTTATTCTTTTTATTTAGGGATAAATTTAATTCACTCAACTTTGAACAATTTAAGCCTAAACAACAAGATTTTGTTTATTTCTTCCAAATTAAATATTTCTAGCAATACCTTTAAAACTAACAAAAGAATAACAAAGAGCAAGAGAACGCGAAAATTAAATATAATCTTAGAGAACAATTTATTCAAAATTAAACTAAATTAAGTACAATTAAAATTTAAAAGCATGAGAGATTAAACAGTTGTATCTAAACTATTTCTAAAAGTATTTATATTTCACAATTATCACTACCTCAAAATCAAAGTTTTGCTCGTCTTTGAGCAACAAAGAAAAATGCATTCAAATCCTAATGGAAAAAAAAGGCATGGTATAAAATTATTGTAATCTCAAACATGATGTTCAAAATTCATATTAACTTACTTTAACACAATGTGATGTCAATGATTACAAATGATCAAATCAAACTTAAAAAGGATCATTATCTCCTTCCTTTCAAGGGTAAGACTTTAGAAACACTAGTTGGAGAATATTATTATTGTTTATGGATGGTTACTTTTTTTTTGATACAATCAATTTTTTTTTTAATAATGGGCTCTAAAGGGTTGAATAGAATATTATAATTTTTTCGTAGTCAATATTATAAAAATATATTTAGACAATGGTTTTTAAAGTTCTTAGGCAGTTATTTAAGAATCGTAGTCTATGTGTATGTCATTTATAGTTTTGAATTATAGACTAAGGTTAAACAACCGTAGTCTATAATGTAACTATAGGCGGCATTTATTAACAAAACCGATGCTTATATTGTAAGTAAAACAAAAACATAGAAGACCCAGAGGAGAGCTTAGACAACGATTAAGGACAAAAGCGTCATTTATACCTTTTTTTTTGGTCTTCTATGTTTAACTACATGGAGTCATCATAAACTACGGTTAATCTAAAATTGTAGTCTATGATCCACTATAGACAGCGATTATGTTCATACTTGTGGCTTATAGACTACAATTTTGGTTATGACCGTAATATATATAAAAAAAATTAATTCAAGTTGTTTAATGTGTTTCCTCATCTTAGTTAACCTGTTCATTTTAAAAGCCCAACCAGACAACCAAATTCACATTTATTCAAACAATCATATATATATATATATATATATATATATATATATTGATAAATCATTTACATCCACCAATATATATTCATATCTACTCCTATCTATTTGGCTAATTTTGCATACATTAGAAGCATGTAATATAACATAACACTTAAGAATATATAAACTAAACCTATATTATTCATCAACTATCCTGGGTGTTATAAAACATAATGAAATATGTGGCTCAAGCATTCCTCCCATTGCCGAATGTGGCCAAATTTAGTGGTTCAACTTCCATAAAATACTACAAACAGTATAAGTTGAAATTAGTGTTTAAAGTACACAAAGTTTATTATAAACAATAATTTAAATATCCTGCTCCCAACCTCTGTTAATGCCAAGTGTTATAATGGTAGTCATTCATGGCATAACCTAGTAGTCACACTCGTACCCTTTTGGTTGTTTATTACATTATAATTCAATATTAATTGTTAATATTGTATTTTGACAAACAATGAAGAGAGGAAGACATAAAAGTTAATTAATGAAAATTACAAAACCTTTAGGATCAACCATTTAAGCTTATAACACTTTGAATTGTGTCAACCTCTCACTATGTTATATTCATGGTATGAGCTAATTAATAAAAAAAACTTGTTAGGAGACGTTTAAGTATTATACATAGGTAAGTTGATAATGTAATTACCTGTCCACTACTTGCTTGAGATATATGGGTGGCTTCTTGTGCAATGAGTAGAACCACACAACAGTGTTATCATTTATGGATAACACAAGTAACTACCAGTGAACCTTGCATCATCAATGAAAATAATTAGTCAAATTTTATGACATGAAATACTAATAATTAACGATTTATTAAGTGAACTTACTTATTAATATAAGGAGCAAATATATTTTCCCCCCTTGTATGAAGACAATTGGTGATGTATGTTTGGGTTTCAACTTTCTTATTTCCCGTTGAATTAATTAAATTGGGATCCATGAATTCATAGACACCATGTTTCCCCTCATTAATAATGACTTCAAACAAATACATACATGTATAATTAGTTAAAGCATAATCAATATTTAATTATATAAAGTAAAATGATTTATAGTCAAAATGACTTGCATCATCTAAAACTGAATGGCGGGTATATTCAGCTCCTAGTTGTCAATTGCAAGATATAACACATTAGTCATGTATATGTATAAAGGGATGTTACTACTTCTTCCAAAAATAGTGGCATCCAACGGAACCTCAGCTGGATTTGTACCTATGAGCAATCTTTAATAATGCGATTATAGGATTGTCAATGGAAACTAGTTGTTTCTTTCCTTGTGGACTTGGTTTGACGCGGTTGCTACAAAATAAAGAAAATTTTCATTAAATTAAATATAATACATAATATAAATTATTAACTACAAATTAATTTCTTACCAGGAATTCAGGAATAAGTCAAACAAGGTGTCTAGGCCAAGCTATAATTGTCATAAATGTCTCGACCACAGCAGTGACCTCATTATTAGGTAGAGCAACATGAGTATCAACAACTCGTACTTTCTCTACCATGACCTTTACCACATCAAGGGGGAAATATACATTATGTAAGGTAGTGGCCCCTTCAAAGATATTCCCTAAGGCCACCGAGGAGTAAATTCGTCCTCTACCAGTCAATGGAGTTCGTGGATTATTGATGACTTTTATCTCAGCAAGTGTATCGAGTCAAAAGTAATAAATTATCCCAGAGGACGGATATTGAACCCACAAGGAACAGTTCTAAACTCTTAAATATAATATTCTCTAAATATTAAAGGATGTGCAAAAGTTTGTTTGAAAGGCTGTTTATATAATGAACTTATGTAAGAAATTTAAATGAAACAAAATAAATGATTAAGATAATTCAATTGAGAAAATTAAGATTGGGGTTAATCCTTCTCACTCGTCTGTATTTTCAATGAATAAAAACATATAACATATAAAAATCATCATATCAAATTATTAAGATTGTCTCCTAAATATTGATTCCTCGCATATTTATAAAAACATTCTTATCAACATATATTATAAAAAAAATAACATCTGAAATGATCTTGATTGGGTGAGTTTGGGCAAGTTTTCAATGTTCCAACTTTGTCTTTCTCCTTGTCTTAAACTTGTCCATTCCTCCTTTAGCCCTTTGTCTCCATCTTCCCCTAGATTCTTGAAATTAGCACAACATGGAAATAAATTGTTCTTATTCATCTCATAATCCAAAAATATGTAAAAAGGTTCAAATTCATAAATTAGAGGTTGAATTATAACTCTATTAGCAATTAAAGCTCATAAGTGCTTATCTTTTTGCATGAAATATCACTAAATTATGGTACATATCAATTGTCAGTCTCTTGAGGTCCATTAAAAGCTTTTTTTAACCTCCAGTAAGGATGATGATGACTAGATTTGCATTAGGGTGGGGTTTCTAAACCTACCCAAGGTTTAATTGGGCTTAATTTGGTCCACATAAAAACCCTAGGTTGATCATAGTAAACCCTAACATTTAGAAGCAAGGCAGATGGATCACATTTCCATCACATATCATATGTGACTTGAATTAGTGCCTAGTTTTTTGAATTCAAAGTTCCCTCCATTTGCTTTGTATTTTGCCGACCAAAACACCTATAAATAAAGCTACAAGGCTTAACATAATTCAAATCATATTGAATAGAGTTATGCTGCCAAATTTGCTAGCCAAACTCTTTTGTCTCACCTATAGCTTGGTTACACGACTCATTGATCTCTTCTCCAATTCCAAGTGATTAGACTTCACCTATAACTCATATTTGGAAGAAAAGCAAGAATGAGATCTGGAATGGATTAGTAAAGAAGATATCTACTTGATAATTCAAAACAGAGAAAGGAAACATTTGAAAACTGTAAAACAATATCATGAGACAAATTCTGAATTCAATTTTTTGCAAAGAAAAGAATATTATAAAAGTGACTTCTGAGGAAGAACCGGGATGCCATTTTTCATCACATTTGTGTTGAGTTTCATAGTCGAATAACGCTTTTAGACCTAGATTTATTTTTCCTTTGCTTTCATTTTTCCTCCACGTGAAAGGTTAAACTCTTTTGGGTTAATTATCTTGTAATTTTGCAATGAATTCTGAGTTCTTAAAATTCTCTATAGCAATTTGTGTTAGAAGGTATGATCTATTTGAAATTTGGTTTTTGTTAAGGAATTGTTAATCTTTTTGAGAATTCAATTCTCTTATTTAATTAGAATTCTCTCTTAGTTCCCTAGTTCTAATCAATCTCTTAGTTCAAGGGGTAAAAGATAAACATCTCACAACTAGACGCTTGGAGACAACTAAGTTATTGAATACATCAGTAGAAGCTTATTTTTCTGATAACATTCCGTTGAATTTGATTAGCGCTTGTTTGATTAAGTTTTACATTTGTGTGATAATTGAAAGAGTGAAAATCTTAAGATAATCAGTGAATAATTCATTGCTGAATGAAATTGAGAGTCAACTTTCTTTCTTTACTGTTTTATTATCATTTATCTTAATTTTCTGCATAACACCTCAAGCCCTCTTTTATCTTTATTGTTATTTCTAACCTTTTGCTTGCAGATAAGTTTTGAACATTGATTGACTGAATTTACTATTAGATTCGTTGGGATATCATCTCTTTGGTGTTAGATGGTATAACACTGGTTAAACGGTCTAGAATTAGTTAGATGGTCCGCTAAAATTATTTTAATTTGATTGATAAACGACAACTATCAGTACCTTCCACTAATCAAAATTAAGGCTAGTCCAATTCGCAAAGTAAAAGTTTTTGCACCAACAAATGAAGGGAACTAATATTGAAGGTTGAGTTAGGAATCACACACCATATTGAATGTTGGCAGTCAAGTCCCTAGTACCATAGTTTCTACTTCTACTCTTACCTCCTACAACATCTTTCCAACATTGAATCTTTATGTTCCCTCCCATTTGTGTACTAACTAAAGATGAATTCTCTCTCCATGATATAATAATAACATCATAGTTTGTTTACAACCTCATTTAAAGCTTACGGCTAGAAAGTTAAAAGTAATGTATATTGTACAATAAAGTAAAGTTGGCAAAGTTGTAATTTTAATTTTGAACTAAACTTACCTTTTACTTTGCTTATTCTCTATCTCTCATATATCACAATAAACAACTTCCGTTGTATAGGACATTGTATCTATGGATTACTAACTAAATTGGAAGTTTCGTATTTCTTTATATTTTATATTCAACTTAGCATCTAAAAATAATGTTGAAGCTTTAACAATGGCTTTTTCTGTATGCTAATATTTATTCAATTATGATTTTGCATAGAATTTTTTTTGTTAAACCATCTCTTACACTTGCATATCATGTTCCTTATGAATGCAACTATGCCACTTTTATAAGTTTGTTTCTCATATTGTCATTGATTAGGTGACTTCAACCTTAACTATTAAAATAGTTAGCAACACAAGAATTGAGGATTCTCAGTTTAGGTTGTACAACCTAGTAGAAATTATGTCTCAAGTTCAATACATATAGAATCAATATTAATTATTTCTTAAAAGACCGGTTAATTTTGTTTTGTGTCTAAGGCTAATTTTGATTATGCTAGCTTCACCATTCAAAAGTGTTTTTAAACTTCGTCTAATTTTCTTCTATATTTTTATGTCTTCGAACAACATATTTTTATGTTTTGTGTTCTGTATTTTAATTGTTTATCTTTGTATAAAGGTTAGAACATCCTGAAGTGTCTTGTTTAATTCATTAATTTGTTTCTGATAAAAAAAAACAACACAAGTTTATTCACATATATTTAAAAAAATTAAAAGAGGAAGAGGAAACACGTGAGCTAATTATGAACCCCTGTAAGATCAATCTACATTCCTACAGGATGTTGGACAAGAAGAAGTTCTTCCCTATTATCTATCTTCGTCCTCACACACCTCCATTTTTCTCTTTCTACTTTTATATTTATGCAATTTTTTGTTTTCTAAATTTGATATTTTAAACAATAACTTTAAAATTAATAAATAAAGGTAAAGTGTAATTAAACTTTATCTATGATTTTTATACTCAGATCTCTCTCTACGTGTATATGTGTGTGAATATGGATATATATGATGAGCAAAAAAAATGGATAGATGTGCTAAATATTCCTTCTAGTTTGGTGTTGTGTGTTTCGTCATATTCCACAAACGAGTTAATAATTTTACAAGAAATCAGGGGAAAACACGCACACAAACTCATTAAGTAGAAAAATCATAAAGCACCACAGAAATTGGCAAGCATCCAGTGACGTCACATCCTAATTCAACTTCAATAACCTTTCTAGATGTCGCAAAAATTTAAAATTTAGTAAATAATATTAGATTTAAATATGTTTTTTTATTCCTGTATTATAATATAAAATTAATTTTTTTTAATTTTAAACTTTACACTTCCTATATATTTGTATTAAGGAATGACTCATTATATTATATAATATTATAATAATTTTATGTTAAAAATTCGTTTGTTATGTAATAATAGAGTTAGATATATTTTTTGTTTTTGTATTATAATATAAAATTAATTTTTTTACCAGTTCATGTATATTAAAAAATACTCACATAAATGTTATAATATTATAATAGAGTTAATATTAAAAATTTGTTTAAATAAAAAAATAACAAAAATTCATTCCAATTATAAGTATACAAAATTAAAATTTGGATTATAAAAAAAAGCTAATTTCACTTAAATAGAGAAAAAAAAAATATTTTTAACTCATATATAGTAATAATAATAATAATATTAAAATATAGCGAATTGTTATGAATGAATCAATCTTTGTCCACTAATTTTATACGAAACATAAAGAAGTGAGTTTGGTAATTACAAGGTCAATTTCTTAAAGTAGTCTTTCCATTTGTGTTATTAGGTTGACCAAAGAAAACCATCTGTTACCTTAATTATTGCATTTACGTGTCCCTAAGTGCTGGAAGTTTCAGTTGTAACCAAAAGTCAGAGTTCAGAAGAGATCAAAATTAATGACCATTTCCTTTTGCTATTGTGGCCACCATCCACTTAGCATCATATAAATATCCAACCCTAACCCTAAATAATCCCTTAAACCATCAATCACGCTGAATGGTAGATGATTTTCTCTTTCGTTTGGTGCCTTTTGCTTATTCATCTAACTTTCTTCTTCTCTTGGCTCACTCAATATCTTTTATATACATATTTGCATCTAATACAATCAACAAACAAAACAAAAAAGCACACAAGTTGTTTTCTACCAAAGCCTCGAATATATTCATCTCCTTTTGGTGGGACTGTGTAGGAAAGGAAAAGGATTTGTGTTTCACCAACTCCACACCTTCAAGCCTTATCCAAATCCACATTAATTTTCTATGGGATGTAACTTATTCCAAATCATTAATTTACTTTACTCTTCTTTTCTTGGCACGTCCCCACCAATGCATATAATAAATATCTATCTAATTGCTTTAACTTCATCTTCAAAATTCTTTCTCTCATCCCAACTTGTTTTTTATTCCACCATCAACAACTTGTGTTATGCGTAGAGATGTGAACGTGTAACAAAGATAAAATAAAATAAAATTGGTTATTCCTTTCATGCATATCTTCATGCCATGCTTCACCTACCATGTTAATTAAACCCTTTCCTTGTTCTCTACTTACCCGTGAAAAAGTTAGATCATGTGTGCAATGCTTTCTCCAACCAGTCCCATCATTTTACTTCGTTCCTTCTCAAACCTAATTTACATTTATATTACGAGGAAAATGATGTAAACATTAATATTTTCATTTTAGCCAAAAACGTCTTTTAAAAAATGCCGCCTAATTTGAGTGATCAATTAGGGTTGTTAAAGCTTCTTCCAACACATGACATGACGTATATCATAATTGATTAAACAACGAGCTTTGTTTTCCTCCATGCCACACCTTCTCGTGGGCCATTTTATCGTTTTTGTTTATTTATTTATTTTATTATTCTATCAGTTTTATTCATTTTTTTTCCTCTTCGTATGATTTTCTACATACATAAAATTTGAAAAAAACAATAGAAGTCAATCCAAACTTAGTTTATTCGAGTTGTTCTTTTTATTTTTATTTTTATGGTGAAACTGAATTGATAACTTGAGTGGTCCTATTTTTCAAGGATATTTATTTGGACCAACTCAAGTGTAGGCCTTTGGTAATGAAAAGACATTGAAACCTTTGAACAAAACAATAA
>Ga0123341_1007077_pt1 | contig 10206 bp, 7 predicted proteins | sample Turbeapinknodule_FD_89959 | JGI IMG/M metagenome (GOLD analysis project Ga0123341, IMG submission 89959) | Root nodule microbial communities of legume samples collected from Mexico - Turtle bean Mexico pink nodule | ecosystem: Host-associated > Plants > Roots > Nodule | place: Mexico: Nepantla...
AACATGCTTCTTGTAATCCTTTGAGGTGGACTTTGACCTCCATAGGCGTCCTCCATTTGTGCCTCCACCTCTTCTTGAGCTTGATGAGTGGCCTCCATGTTCTCTTGGGCTTGATCTCCATCAAACTCTGTGCTGGTTCAAGAGCAGGATCAGGTGCAGAGGCCTATATACTTCGTGAGCAAGGCCTTGCAGGGCCCGGAGACGAGATATTAAGCACTGGAGAAGGTGGCTCTGGCAGTGGTGTTTTCAGCCCGAGGCTCCGTCACTATTTCCATAGTTTTACGGTGGTGGTGATGACGGACCTCCCCATCCAGAAGGTATTGCAGAAGCCAAATGTTGCAGGGAGGATGGTTCGCTGGGCGGTAGAGTTGTCTGAGTTCCATATTCAGTACGAGCCCAGGGGATCCATCAAAGGGCAGGTTTATGCAGACTTCGTTGCAGAGTTCTCACCAGGAGGCACCCCCTAGCTAGTGGAGCTAGATTCACAGTGGATGCTTTCGGTGGATGGATCCTCCAATCAATAGGGAAGTGGCGCCGGGATAGTCTTGGAAGGACCCAACGGGGTGTTGATTGAGCAAGCCTTGCGGTTCGCCTTCAAGGCAAACAATAACCAAGCAGAGTATGAAGCTTTGATTGTCGGAATGCTCTTAGCAAAGGAGATGGGCGCACAAAGCCTCTTGGCGAAGAGTGACTCGCAGCTGGTCACGGGGCAGGTGACCGGGGAGTATCAAGCAAAGGACCCGCAGATGGCTGCGTATCTGAGGTACGTCCAAGTGTTGAAGGGAGCTTTCGCGACGTTTGAATCGGTGCATGTCCCGAGAGAGCAAAATGCCCGTGTTGACCTGCTCGCCAAGCTGGCTAGCTCAGGCAAGGGGGGAAGGCAGAGGACAGTCATCCAGGAGACCCTCAAGACGCCGTTAAAGTTTGTGGCAGATAATAGGGTGGACGTCCTCCATATCAGAACGACTAGGGGAAAGCCAAGGAGCCATCGGTCTTTGATTCAGGACACGGCGAGGGTGCCCAGAGTCAGTGTTTATCCGACCTCGCCCGAAGAGGAGGGTCGTGTACGGGTGTGCGTTTTGGAGGAGGGGGACACATGGATGACGCCCTATAGGCGATACATTGCAGATGGGATCCTCCCAGCGGAGCCTGGAGAGGGTAAGAGGATAAAGAGAAGCTCCACAAGGTACACTCTCATCGATGGAGCGCTATTCAAGCATGGGTTCACGCACCCGATTCTGACATGTTTGAACGACGACGAGTGCACGAGGATAATGTCGGAGCTCCACGAAGGGATCTGTGGAAGCCATGTAGGGGGGAGGTCGTTGGCATCCAAGGTGATCCGTGCAGGGTTCTACTGGCCGACAGTAAGGGAGGATTGTGTGAGGTATGCTCAATGTTGCAAGTAGTGCCAGATGCACGCTGACTGGCACAAGGCGCATCCAGAAGAGCTGAGGTCGATTTATAGCCCGTGGCCTTTCCACACACGGGGAATCGACATTCTGGGGCCCTTCCCTTTGGCGATAAGGGAGATGAAGTACTTGATAGTCGCCATCGAGTACTTCACGAAGTGGATAGAAGCAGAGCCAGTGGCGCAGATCACTGCACACAAGGTACAACACTTCGTGTGGAAGAATATTGTATGCCGCTTCAGTGTATTGAGGCGTCTCGTCTCAGATAATGGTACCCAGTTTGCCAGCCTGCAAATGGGTAAGTTGTGCTCAGAAGTAGGCATCAAGCAGGTGTTCGCATCTGTCGAACACCCCCAGACGAACGGACAGGTGGAGTCCGCAAACAGAATTTTGTAGAGAGGGTTGAAGAGGAGGCTTGAGAAAGCCAAGGGAGCGTGGGCAGAAGAAGTACCAAGGATCATGTGGGCTTACCACAACACGCCCCAGTCTTCCACTATGGAGATGCCGTTCAGCCTAGTGTACGGGTCGGACGCCATGATCCTAGTGGAAATTCATGAGAGGTCGCCTCGTTTCCAAAGCTTTGTGGCAGAGGAGTCCAATGAGGAGAAAAGGGTGAACTTAGACCTGTTGGACGAAGCTAGAGAAGAGGCGAGAATAAAGGCTGAAGCTGTGAAGAGAAGGGTGGAGCATCAGTATAGTTCTAAGGTGAAGCCGCGACAGTTCCAAGTAGTTGACTTGGTCATGCGAAAGGCTCATCCATATGAGTTGGAGAACAAGTTGTCTCCCAAGTGGACCGGGCCCTTTAGAGTAACCAAGGCTAAGGGGACCGGTTCGTACAAGCTTGAGACTCTGGAGGGAGGCCCCATTCCGCACACTTGGAACGCAGCCACTTTAAAGTTTTACTTTAGTTAAAGAACATTATGTAGTACACAGTTTTAAAGGGGACACTCTTTTTCATTTTCAGGGGTTTTTTTTAATGAGGTCACCCAAGTAAAAAAGCAGTTCAAGAATACATTGTCTCATCTTCCTTTGCTTATAATGTAAGGAAACGCTAGAGGAAAAGGGCGCGGTTCATTAAGAAACGAACCCGCCACCATGGTGTGTGGACACCTCAGCAGGAGGGACATGGATATCTCCTCTGGGCGTGGACACTAAGTGCGCAAACCAACTTGGACGTGTCGCCACCCCAAAGGGAGTGGCGGGAGCGCACTCCTTGGGCGTGGGCGGCAAGTTTGAAAGGTACGTATAGCAAAGTTAAAATTCAGGTGTTTAGTCCTTGGGCAGGGGGTTAACGGATTCCTTCGGGACGCCCCCTCCCCAGGTGAGAAAGGCTAGCCCTAGTGTTTGATGCCTCGACACCTCGCAAGGAAGTGGAGGGGGGCGTTTCCTTCGAGTGTGGGCATCAGGCAGTAAGGAAGTTTGGAGCAGTGGAGAGCCAGGCGACTCTAGTGCAGATACACACCATATAGGAGAAGCGCCATCCTTCGGGAAACCTTCTCCTTAGACGCAATCACCAAAGTCACTGGTCATCTTGGTGTTTAGATACACCGGGGACGATACGACACCGCTTTCAGCATGCCTCTCCTCGGGCGTGGGCAACAAGTGCGTAGAGATAACGGCTGGTAGCCTTGGTGTTTAGACACCCTGAGGACGATACGGTACTGCTGTAGCAGGCCTCTCCTCGGGCGTGGGCACCAAAGTGCAACTTTGTCCCAAGTGTTTAGACACGCTGAGGACGAAACGACCTTACGTTCAGCAGGTCTCTCCTCGATCGTGGACACCTAGTGCAGGTAAGCAGGCTTCGGCCAAGATAAGCCCTCCTCGCCCTCGAGCGATGTCGAGGCCACAGAAGAGCTAAGTCCTCCCTCGCCCTCGAGCGATGTCGAGGCCATAGAAGATATGAGCCCTCCTTCACCTTTAAACGATGATGAGGCCAGTAACACCTTCGGAGGTAAGTGCCTCAGGGCCCACGAAGGGTAAGAAAAGATCAAGTCAAAGTTATTACGAGTTAAAGAAGTAGAAGGAATTCGAAGAGCAAAACGAGAGCGTAGACCAAAGCAGGAAGAGGCGATGGTAAATAAAGCATAAACACAAGTTATCGAAAGCAGTAAAGAAGAAAAGAATACACAAGAGTATGAAGTCAGAATAATCAATTATATTCAAGTACGCAGAAGTAAGTATTTACAAGAGTCACAGAGTTACAAAAATAGGCTAATCCTCATGAGCTTCTAAAGGCACGATTTTTCCTTCTATAATTTCGTTCATAGGGCTGCACCCAGAGACGTCGATCCCCGGGTTCGCACAAGCCGCTTGGGCAAGGGCCTCAGCAAACCCATTGGCAAACGCACCCGCGACGTCATGGACCAGCTCTTGCTCCGCCTTCTTGAAGTGTTCAGCTTGGGAGGCCAGCTCCTAATCTTTAGCCGTGAAAGCTTTGACCAACTTCGCCCGTAGCTCGGCTTCAAGCAAGTCAAAGGCCTTAACCTTAGCCTCAAGCAGGTCACAGGCCTTAGTCTTAGCCTCAAGTGTTGCCTCAGTTGCGCCCAGCTTCACCTCGCGATCAACGCAGTGAGCCTCGAGCTTCTTCATTTTAGCTTCAGAGGTCTTGGCAGCATCCTTGAGCTCCGCAATTTCCACACGAAGAGGAACAACCTGTCCCAAGAGTTCGGTGTCGGTTTGCCCCGCTTCGTGTAGTCTCTTGCTGGCGGCGTCTTTTGCTTGCTGAGCCACCTTCAAGGAATCCTTGTAGGCCTCCTCTTGGCGCTCCCAGCGACGTTTCTCCTCCTTCAAGGAGGCACACTCTTTCTCCAAAGCTTGAAGGGCAGAAAGCTCACTAGCCTTGGCTCTGGCCTGATCACGCCAAGAGTTGGCACAGGCAAGGAAGGCACCAAAGTAGTAGTTCATGCTCTCCTTCTTGGCCCCCTCAGATGGGCCCCCTGGCGACGCCCTGTGCATGTAGCCCTTCAGCAACTCTCAGACTGGTTGGGGAAGTTTTGGAGCTGGTGCGGGGGTAGGTGTGGGCTCAGACTCGACCCCACCCTCCAAAGCCAGTTGTTGTGGAGGTGAGGTGGCGCTTGGAGGGTGCTCCCTTTGTGATTCAGCACCATGGTTGGAAGAGGAAGTGGAGGTGACGACCTTGGTGGTTCTTCTCCTCTTGAAGACTTGCTCTTCAGCAGAGTCCTCTTCGTCATCTGAAGGCACCACCACCACCCCTTTGCCTTTGACCAGGGGGGCTGGTGTTGCGGCAATCTCAGCCAAGTTGAGGGGCATGGCCGCTATGGGAGGTGGAGTGTTTGGAGTGCGAGTTGGAGAAGGAAGAGTTTGTGGAGGTGTTGTATGAGATGGGTTTTGGGGGCGAGAGGTTGGGGAAGTGGGAGCAGGTTCGGAGGTTGGGTGTGTGGAGTCCCCAGCTCCCTTGGGCGCAGCTTCACCCTTGGTTTTCAAAGCTTGGGCGAGCCTTAGCCTTTTGTTCCTGTCCATTTTGGAATCTGCATCAAGAAAGCAAACAGAGCAAGGGTTAGGCGCAAGCTAAGCTAAAACATGAAGCAAATAGATAACTCACATGCAAGCAAGAGTGAAAACAAACACAAGCAGAAATCAAAAACAGAGAAATGGGGAGTGGTTCTCGTACTAATGTATCTGGTGAGGGCCTCAACATTATATTCACAAGCTATCAGTTCTGCAATATCGAGGACCCTCACGCTAGCCAAAACTTGGCAGAACTCTCGATCAGTCGAGGGCAGTTCATCCAAGGTCTTGGGCTTGGTCAGCTTCACCTCCTTCACCCAGTATAAGGGGAAGCCGTCTAGTGTAGAGTGGTCGTGTTCAGTACAACCCACTTTGAAGAATTTGCCTCTCCATCCCTTGTAGGATTGCTGGAATAGGGATAGAAGGACTCTCCCAGCAATACCGTTGAAGCTCACCCATAGAATCTTTCCTTGCTTCTTAATCTCGAAGAAGTGGAGGAAGATGTCCACGGAGGGGGATTGACCGAAGTACCCGCACAAGATCCCGAATGCTTTGACGAACGCCCAGCTATTGGGGTGTAGCTGGGCTGGGGCGACATTGATCTCGGTGAGAAGCTCCCTCTCGAACCTAGAAAAAGGCAAACACATTCATATGCGTTTGAACACAGTTTGGTAGAAGAAAAAGAAGGGTACCCCGTCGTTCGACCTTTCGTCCACACAGACAGGTTCGCCTGGGGTGCAAGGGCGCACAGATATGTACGCGTCATGCCTCCTAGCAAAGGTGTTGAACTGGTAGACGTTTGGGTTGCCTACGTGGTCCCTCCAATCCTTCAGGGAGGTTAAGCTTGAGCACTCAGAGAGCAACTCATCGGGGGCTCAAGGGTATAGGGCTTTGTAGTTGACCCCGGGAGGTGGAGGATTGGCAGTCGTTTTAGTACACACCATGGGAAAAACTGAAGAATGAAGAAGAGAAAAGGTTCAGCAAATGAGGGACAAGATGAGAAAAAGGGAGAAACCCAGAAAAACCCTACCCACGCGAGAAGTTAAAAAATGGGGAAAACGAAGAAATGAGTAGGAAAAGCGCGAATGCGAGGAAAATAAACAGGCCCAGGCAGTTATATCAATACAAAAAGTCAAGGGAAAAAGTCATCGAAGAAAAAAACCATACCTTTGAGTGATCGGGTGACGAAGATTCGAGGTGCGAACAGAGAATGCAGAGAAAGCTTTGAGGAAGAAAGATGAACAGTGCTAAGGAATGCGAATAGTGATAAAACAGTAACTGAAGCGCGCGATTTTGAAAGACTTAACGTAAACTTGAGGAGCGCAAGAGGCGTTAAGTGTTGGCCGTGCGATTGGGCCACATGTCAATAGATTAAAGCGTGACTTAAGGTGTCACATCACCAACACAGAAAGTGTCACGTCACCAGCTCAGAGAATGTCACGTCATCAGAACGCCACGTGGACGGTAGGGCGAGGCCTTAGTCTTTTCGCTGAAAACAGTTGTCAGCTCAAGACTGGGGGGCTTGTGTACCGACCCATCCCCGGGCGTTGACTAAGGTCAAAGTCAAACACACGGTGGGACCCACCAAGGGGGCCCCAAGGAGGAAGGTCAGTGTGTTGACCGCTTTGGGCGCCACCAGGTATGGGCGTCGCCAGGCATGGGCGTCACTAGGTTTGGGCGTCGCCAAGTTTGGGCATTGAAAGGTTGAAGATTCTCCCACCCTAAAGGCTCGACCCGTTATTCTGAGAGTATGTTTTGGCTCGGATAGTGACACCCTCCGCTACCTACGAGTAGGGAAGACCGTGGAGGGGGCGTCCCAGCGAGAGGCCACGGTACGGACGAGGAGGCCTCGGGCCCCGGTACCTCAGAACAGTAATAAGGGAAAGAGAAAGGTGGCTTCAAGGCCATATCCCCAATACCAGTAGGGAATAACCTGACTCGTGAAGTATCCACGCCACCTCTGGAGAATCCTTGCGATAGATACGACCCGGGAGAGGGCCACGCCCAGGGGTAATCCATGTGCATGGTACGAAAGGAAGGCTGATACACTCCTAGGGCGAGTGACTAGAGGCTGGGGGGCATGAGTTGGCACCCAGGTAGTCACCCCTTGCGCCAGATGCACTTCGAGGAAGGAAGACTTACACGCTGGGATTTCCCTAAGTTAGGTTACAGCGTCGTAAGGCCTTCCATGCGGAATTGCGATTAAGTCAGAAAGGCCACATGGCAGTAAGCACTGAAACCCAAGGTATGTAAGCTTCTCTGAAAGTTTAGTGAGGTACGCTTTACACATTTTTACACACACTCTAATCATTTGCATGCTTACTCACTGTACGCACGAGTGATTGGAGAGAGAGAAGTTAGTTACAATTCAGTTACGCGCCTTCAGAGCATCACAGTTATGGTGCTCCGGTACGGAGGTGTTTGGTGTTTTCTGCTTGCTGACTTGATCGTCGGAGTGCAAACGGCTGTGAGGGCGCCCTTTTTTCTCTCTGTTTTAGGTACTCACGGCGGTGTAGGGTGAAGATCTGGAACCAAGACGAAGGTGTCCTTTTTACACGAGTCGCAGCTACGCGCGAAGCACGCTCTGGTCACCGCCAGGAACATATATTAAAGTAGAAGCTATACCAGATAACTTTTCATTATAAACCACATCAATTATGTGTAATTAAACAAGACATAACCTTAGTGGATGGGAGATGCTAGGATGATTTGGTGGTAAAGAAAAAAAAATTATTATACAGAGGGAGATGCAAGGATGATTTGGTGGTAAAGAAAAAAAAAAAGTCATTATACAAGGAATGACCGAGAACCAATAAACAAATTCACTCCATCTTAAAACTAAGTACAAAGTTATTTCACATATAAAACTTTATTATGAATTATACCATTTGCTAAATCACTAAACTCTTTCCGGTATAAATTTATTTTTCTCATTTTTTAAATTTCAAATGTATACATTTATTTTAGTTTATAAAAAAAATATTTAAATATTTTCCCTTCACAACTACTCCTATCTTATACTATAATATTCCCTCCTTCCCGCATTATTTATTCCCATTAAATTAGTTTTGGTAGTTTGGTAGGTACGTGAGATCCCAATTCCCTTTTTAAATACTACTTGTTCTTGCTAAAGAGATGAAACCTAGAGAACTATTAAATGCTTCATCTTCTTCCTTCTTTCGGGCAGGTTGTTAAAGCTTCACTACGATTATTCTGGCCTTTGCGCTACTCCTTCGGCTCTCGGTCTCTCAGTCTCGGGTGAATGTCAAATGAGGGAGGTACCTGTAGAAGACACTCCGACGCTCAAGTCAGTAAAAAGGGTATTCGGCACTCGGGAGTGTACAGTGATAATGACGTACCTTTCTTTTTGGAATGCACGCTATTTATATTATTTTAATGGGCTTACCTTATTGTGCCTGATTAGTGGAATGGATCACACTTACAGTCGTATTACCTAATTCTTAAGGGTAGTTTTGCTTCACTAACCTTGGTTTGAGCGTTAATGGATTAAGTGTGTCAGTCGGTCTGACCGTCCGTGGGGTCTCGATCAGCTTGGTCAAAGAGACCGAGTCATGATATTGATCGGTCGATCCATGCCAATACACTCCTGATAAAGAAGGACAATCTTATACTAAATGTAGTGTGTGCGTGGATATCATATAATACTTAAAAAAAAATTACAACAAGAATTTGGGCCTACATGCTACGGAAACACGAGACTACTTTAGCCAGTAGAAATGTGGAACACCCATTAAGATGCATTGATTAAGAAGCTGCAACCAATGCAACATTCTAACTCTATTGCAGTGACCACAAAATGGGAAACTTTTGATTAAGGTAAGAATTTTAGATTTACAACAAAAATGTTTCACACACATTAAGAATATATTAGTGAGTTATCATGTGATTTTGGATTGTTTTTTCTTAAAAGAAATGATTAATCTCTCATTCTAAGATTGCTAATTAGACTAATGTGTAATTCACATTATTTTCTCCATACATCTACTTGCACCTTTTAGTGTGTTGTAAAGGTGTTTAATGGTAGGTGTACAAAAATTAAGTAAAAACTGACTTGAAAAACTAAAGAGACTAAGAACTTTAAGAACGAATGACTGGTGTTTCATTTTTTATTTGCTTAGAATTAATGTCATTTCCAGGTAATTCTTCTACCATATTTTATAGTATTCATTTTTTCTTGCTTCTCTATCTTTATTTTAGAAAGAAATTGTATTATATATAAATATAATTTTTGATTTGTTTTTCATATTTGCAATGTGAAGTATTAGTTGGTATTTTATTCTTACATTAATTTTTTTCTTTTGCATTATTTCGTGATTGGATGAACTTGTTGGTTATATTTTTCTTTTTTTTCTTTTTAGGCATAACCAAATTTATAATGGAAGGTCAAAGAATGTCCACTATCAACATATCATCATGATCACTGTATTGAATTACGATATTTGTTCTCTTAAGTGTTTGCACTATGGTGATCTTTAGAATATGGATAAATTGAAAAGGGTAACAAGTATAGGTAAATTTCAAATTTTCTTTGATATCACATTTTGTTGGTTTCTTGACGATTTTTTAACCTTTTTTTCTTGTAGTGTGATTGGAGTAGTTTTGGGTCATTCTACTATTTTTTGTCATTCTACTAGATTAAGATGATATGTTAATATAGGTGACACATTTTCAAAGGAAATACTTCAAGATAAAAGAACTATCTTTTCTAAAGGTAAGAGAAAAGTTGTATTAAAGTATGCACAAGAGGAGTCAATATGACCTCAAACTAGGAAGCTACTCATAGAAGAGCAGCTCTTGCTAAAAATGGTGAAACAAAGCCTGTAAAAGGTGACTCTACTTCTACGGTATACTGATGGAAACTGCTTTAGAAATCAGTTATGCATTAGAACTCAAATAATTGCTGGTAGTTATGTATTTTTGTTTCTGATACAACTAGTGCATTTGTGTATTTGCATGTTATTGGAGACTTGTCTTTGGGCGAAGGCAATTTGCCTTTGGTTTGTATCATTTCTTCCATTTCAACTAACTTTTATATCTTCAACTTACTTTAAACAGTATAATTTCTTAAAAATTATATTTTATCAAAAAATAATCCTAGCCGTGGAGTTGATGAAACCAATTTTCTTTATCATTGATTAAAATTGTATTAGAAATTATATCGTGATACATTAATAATATATTTTGATCCTGCCTGTTGACCGGAACGCTGGAGAATACCTCGTCAAAGGATCGACTTGTGCACCGCTTCTCACCTCCGTTCCTTTCCGGGATCTACTTCAAGAACCTGCAAAGAAACAGTACGGCG
>Ga0123341_1007078_pt1 | contig 10204 bp, 10 predicted proteins | sample Turbeapinknodule_FD_89959 | JGI IMG/M metagenome (GOLD analysis project Ga0123341, IMG submission 89959) | Root nodule microbial communities of legume samples collected from Mexico - Turtle bean Mexico pink nodule | ecosystem: Host-associated > Plants > Roots > Nodule | place: Mexico: Nepantla...
ATATATATATATATATATATATATATATATATATATATTGAAAAAGTACTACAGTATTATTTGCTTAAATGTTTATTGAATATAATGAAAGCCTTGTTTCCAGAAATAATTCATTGGCCATGGAGACAATACTGTGTCGTCCTAACATAAAGAATATCCCCACAGGTTGTGACTGTAGGAAAATTTCAAGGAGGTGGTGCTTTCAATGTTATTCCAGACTCTGTCACAATTGGTGGCACTTTCCGAGCTTTTTCAAGAGAAAGCTTCATGCAGCTGAGACGTCGGATTGAGCAGGTTTGTAGTGAAGAATAAATTCATTTGTACATTTCAAGTGAAACTGGTGACATTTTTTTTATTTGATGCAATTAACTTGCATGAAATTCGGATTTGGTTCCCTGAGTTTTTTCATATTATGGGTCATGGTGGGGACACAGATGCTGTGTTTGACAAAATTTGATGGGCCTTTTGCGAGGTCTCTGCGTTTGTCTGTCCTCATGTGAACTTGTTTGGTGAAAAAGTTGCATTCAGGAAACTAAATTCTTGTTTTTTTAATCGCCACTGTGCAAGCAGATTCATAAAATTAATGCAAGGTAAAGAGAGTCAAAATTTGTAGGCCTTTTCTCTTCTATTGTCAAACTCATTTAGCCTTTGTTGCAACCAAGAAATGATTTTACCCTTGTAGTTTTCACTGCAATTCTACTAGGAGCTAAGGCTGATTCATCTATGTAGGTTATCATTGGGCAAGCTGCTGTGCAGAGATGCAATGCAACGGTCAACTTTCTTGACGAAGAGAAACCTTTCTTCCCCCCTACAGTGAACAATGGTGACTTGCATGAGTTCTTTAAAAGTGTTGCTGGGAGTTTAATTGGCGCTGACAAAGTTAAGGACTTGCAACCATTGATGGGATCTGAGGACTTTGCATTCTATCAAGAGGTTTTCCCAGGATACTTCTTCCTCCTTGGAATGGAGGATGCCTCTGTTGAGCGTCTTGAGTTACCACACTCTCCATATTACAAAATCAATGAAGATGCACTTCCTTATGGAGCTGCACTTCATGCATCATTAGCAACAAGGTATCTTCTCAAATTAAATCAAGACTTACCAGTAGTGGAGGAGAAGCATCATGATGAATTATAGCACAGTTCCTTGCAAACCATGTTGGGTTGTTTACTGGTGCAATCATGAGGTACTACTGGGGCATTGGTTTCACAATCCATTGCTGTAAATGTATGCTATTCAAATCAAAATAATTCCATAGTGCTTCCACATTGTAATCTTTGAGCTTGCTGATCTAGGGGGTAAATCAAATTTGATAGAACAGGCAACTTTTGATTTTGATATTTTCTACAATTTCAGGGTCATTAAACTATGATCAAGCTCTACTAAGTTGAAATAGAATGGAAAGACACAATGAACTGTATTTCCTATTCAAGACTTTCTTTTCATGTAGTTCCTATTTGCTAAAAGATGAGAAGTATTTATGGTGAACAACATAGTTTGTAAATAATCTCAGGTCAAGATTTAGCTCAGCGAATGAAAGCATAAGGTTAGCATGACCATGGCTTCAAATTCAATGCATTACCCATTTTAAAACTTTCAACACATGTATAAAGTAATAATAGCAAATTTAAAATTAGATTTTTACTTTTCAGTTGAATTAACATTTCAGTCAATGTATGGCTGGAAAAATATTTGTAACTACCCTTGTGTTGAAGTAAACTTTATATCCAATGAGGACGTGCACAAGTTCCAAGAACAGACAAGCATGTAGGCGTTGTATAAAGGACAAGAGGTAAAATTGGTAAAAAAAAATGAGAGTGGATTACCCTTCGGTGAGAGGAGAGGCCAAGATATGAAGACCAAAATGGCCCTTAAAGTGATTTTGATATAAAAGTGTACATGATGATAAGAACATCGTCTTCCAATACTGATATTTAAGGACATTAATCCCGTATCATCTAAATAGAGAAATACTGAATAATTAATTTTTATTATTGAAGTAAGTTAATATCAAAACTCTACATAGAAAGAATAGGAGATGTTTTATCGGTATATATTAGAGAACACATAAGTATAAGATAGATAGCACATTTAACTAAAAATACACTTATTTTTTACTAAACTGAATTCCCTGAATCTGAGGTCGTGCATATTTTTTTATGGAACAAAAAGTTATAATTAGTTTTAGAGATTTTAATTGAAAGAGAAAATTAATTTATGTTATTAATAAATATAGGCTTATAAGATAAAGTTTGTATTTAGTTATATAATATGAAATGTGTTTATCATAATTAATTGACATGAGATGTCCATCATATTTTTATCACATTGGCAACTCAAACTAAATAAATTATTACTAAAATAGATTATAAATGAGTTTGATAATATACTTAAAAATTAAACTTTAAACTTAAATAGATTGATTTATAACATAAATCTTAATCTATATATTAATAATAATAAAAAAAGCAAATTTTACAAGATCCGGTTGAAAACTTTCGTATTTTTTTTATTATTTTAAAATCTAAAACAAATATATAGAAATTTTCAGGAGTTTACTTTCTCACAAAAGTGATTTTTTGTGGGAAAAAAAGGACACTGTTAAGAAGTGCAGGTCTATCTACAACAGCGTTATGTTGCCAATCCCTCTAACTCCAACCCTGTTGATGATATAGTTATAACGTCTCCGCCGCGAAACTCAACATTCCGTTACACACTCTTTGCTCGGTGCAGCGTTAAGGGTGGAATCAGCAGCAAAATGGCGAGCATTTCAAACTTCACCAACACTCTGCCACTGCACATTCGAAGGTTTCGACCTTCTGGCTATTCTTCTTCTCTCTGTACTCTCTCTTCTTCTCTCGCAGAGGACGTTGACCCCAAACCCCCCATTCCCAAACCTAATTCCTACTTCCCGAAGCGTGGCCAAACCCTTGAACTCGTTTGCGAGTCCCTCGCCTTCAAAGGCAAGGGCCTCTGCAAGATCCCCGAAACCGGTTTCGTTGTTCTATGCGACCGCGCCCTTCCCGGCGAACACTTCATTGGCCGCGTCACTCGGAAAAAGGGAAATTACGCCGAGGTAGGTGCCTCTTCTCTCTTCTGTTTTATTTTTATTCATTTTCCGATTTAATTAACAGAACACAGGTAACTAAGGTGAAGACCATAACTCCTCCACGTGACATTGTTGATGCTCCTTGTGTCTACTCTCCTTATTGTGGAGGCTGCAAGACGCAAAACTTGTCCTACGAGGCTCAGCTCCGAGCCAAGGAGGAACAGGTCCGTGACTTGTTGATTCACGTGGGAAGGTTTTCGCGCGAACTGGTTCAATTGCACGGCATTATGAAGTCAATTGTACCTTGTGATATTCAGTTTCATTATAGGAATAAGGTTGGTGCTGTTGTTTGTGCTTGTTCTTTTTTAACCAGATATCGGCTCCGGGTGAGTAAATGATATGTGTAGTGTGTTTTACATGGTTGTGTATGCAGATGGAATTCTCCTTTGGTCCCCAAAGATGGTTGCCTAGGGAATCACTGCATGAACGACGTGTTGATGATGCTGGTAATGAAAATGAGAATTTTGCGCTGGGATTGCATGCTCCGGGTTTTTTTGATAAAATTCTAAATGTTGACAAGTGCTTATTGCAATCTCATCCTGCTAATAAGGTATGCAGTGTTATGCTTTTTTACAATTGCAAGCTTGTATAGTGTGTATGCAGTTCTGTGTTTTTAGTATATTTTGAACCGGAAAGGTTGTCACGGAGCCAGTCTAATGCTGTTCTTTTATCTAGATTTGACGTCTCTAAAAGTTAAAATCTTATAATCAAAATAGGTAACAAAAATCCGAGTTCAGGGAACCCCATTTATAGTAGAAATAGAAATTTGCTTTGCTTACAAAAGCCTGAGCCACTAAGACAAAACTATTCTTGATCATTATGATAATTATAACCCATGAGAAAGATAGATGTGTATATGTGTGTTGGATGGGGTGCTTTATAGTTATCAGCCATTTGAAGCTTTTGATTATCATGAGCTCTTTGACGGAGATGTACACCTAACTGAAGGGACCTTGCCTGAAAATAGATACCAAGAAGCACTGACATTATGATAATTTCCATTGTCTTGTTTCACTGCCTTGTGGTTCCTTTCTTGTCTTTACTTTTGCAGCTTTATCCATTGCAGTGGTTACGCAAGATATAAATTGTTGTCTGTTTTATCTACCTTATTTACTTGATTGGCTAAATCTTGGAATCTTATTTGATTAGGGAAAGTACACCTTTTTTCGGTTTTTCTGAGTAGGTGCTCGCAGCTATCCAAGAATGTTGGAGAGATCCACAACTTGGTTTTTCTCCATATAATGTTCATTCACACATGGGATTTCTTAAGCACTTGATGCTGAGAACGGGAAGGTATATAAGTTACATCTTGTGACCCCTCACTTAAATGTTTTAGGTACATATGGATACTGTAGTTGTGACTATACACTAGTGTGACAGGTCAAACATTGCATTGGACCTGGGTACAAACTATTAACAAATTTTCTAAAAACTAGTCCATGGGTATGTATGAACAGATTTGTTGGAAATAGCAATTTATTTCTGTTTGCAGCAAACTGAACAACTTGGTAGCAGAATTTGGTGTTCTGCATTGCCAGGCGTATACTTAAGAGTTAAAGATTGTTTTTAGTTATTATTGCACATAAATTACACTTGTCCTTTTACCTTCCATAGATTCTTATATCTTTGAATGTGAAGGATACCTTTTTTTATCATTATTATTATATGATTTTTGTTCCAGCGATGTAACGACTGGTCAGCCTGAAGTTATGGTCAACTTTGTGACCTCTTCCTACAAGCCAGAGCTGTTGAAATACCTTGTTGATAAAGTTTCTGCATTTCCTGAAGTGGTTGGTACTCAAGTTTTATAATTTTTTTCTTATGAATGTGCTTCTTCCTTAACTATCCAAACTCTTGAAATATGTAATGTAAATAATTTTTGTTTATATTGAAGATAGTACTTCTACTTATCAACTTAAGCTTTTTGCCATAGTTGGTCTTGACATGGTAAGCCTGGTCTAGAGTTTGATCTGTGCTACTGCTTGCATTTTTTATGATGGAGTTTATGAGTACAAGGTAAAATGGGCTTTGTGCTTCTCCATGCTTCAAGCCTATATAACATGAGGGGTTGTCTAAATTACATAAACCCATATAGTGGTTCAACCTAACAACTTAAGCTTTCAGGGAAGGTGGTGGTCCTTACCAATTATTGTTATTTTGATATTATCCCTACTTGCTAGCTTAATTTTTAGTGGCATATCCAGGGAGTAGACCCTGTAACTATATAGTACTATATTGGGGAGGGGGTGACACTTAAACCTGCTTTGAAAGAAGCAACAAAAGGGGGATGCGGAAGAAATCTCTTTAACTTAATTTTTAAAATTGTTGTTTACAACTATAAAGCTGTTTTTGCTGTATCTAGAAGGGTCATAGGCTGTACTCCTTTTCACTGATTGGTACCTTTCTCAGCCTCAGACAGATATATATTGCATCAATTGGGCACCTCACTCTCACTGTTTTTCTCCAGAAGTATCAACTATATTCATTAACATTTAAGTTGCATAGGTAAACTTCTGGATATTTTTGACAAGCTTAATTTTATAACACATCCTTCATTCAAGAGTCTTTTGAGCTTAAAGCATGAAAAAAAATTAATCCACTTGGTCAAATGTCATAAAGGTTTTGTTACAGTTTCATGAACCAACTAACCCAAAAAGGTTAAGCTGTTTTGGTGAAGGCATATGAATGGTTTTTAAATTACATCTCTAGCAGTTTACAATGCAATTTTAGTCAATATTTTAAAGCCACTAGTCATACAGATTTTTTTTGGGAAATTGTCACACGAAGACCTTGTTTACTTGATTCCAAATTTATTTATTGCTTTTAATACCATTAAAGCTTCTTCTCTACATGAATGCTAGGTAAGTGTCATGAATAATGTAAATACTTCTGTTGGTAACACATCCGTTGGAGAGGAAGAATACACTTTGTATGGGAAATCTAACATCAGAGAGACCTTAAGAGGGCTTACATTCCAAATATCAGCAAACTCTTTCTTTCAAACAAACACTTATCAGGTTTGCAATAAGCTCAAAAAAATTTGGCATTCTCTTTATCTGGTCCCATATTTTATTTCTTAAATTTAGCCATGGTCATCTGTCAAGAAAATAATCTTTTTTGTTTTCCTTTCTAGGCAGAGGTTTTATACAAGCTTATAGAAGATTGCGCAGGTGTCAAGGGTGATGGCTCAGAAATTGTTCTTGACTTGTTTTGTGGAACAGGCACCATAGGTCTAACGCTTGCAAGAAGGTAACCTTTTGTCTTCATTTGGTGTTTATTATTTTAGGATAAAATGGGAAACAATGAGATTAATTTTTTGTCTTCCAATCTTTAACAGAGTAAGACATGTTTATGGCTATGAAGTAGTTCCTCAAGCCATCACAGATGCTTGTCTTAATGCCAAGATAAATGGCATACAAAATGCAACATTTATCCAGGGAGATCTCAATAAAATTGATGAAAATTTTGGGAAGAATTTTCCTAAACCTGATATCGTCATTTCAGGTTTCGATGCTCTTTCCAAGTTTCTTTATTCCTACTCTTTCTTTCGCTTGTGCTGCTGAAAGCTAATTACTTGAATATAGTCCTAATCAGAAGTACATATGGAGATATCCTTCTACTTATTGGATTTGCCAGTTATTCACCGTGTTTTTCCAATTAATTTAATTTCATTAAATCATTGTACTGATTTGTTTACGATTGAGGGGAACTTGCTTCAATTGACATTTTGTATGGAGGGAGATGTGCTGATTTATACTGGTATTTTTAAATGCCTGTGTCAAGACTTCAATACACAGGCTGAAAATTTTCTTCTGACAGACTTGAAATTACAATTGACAAGATTGACTGTGTTTTTGTGTGATACCAATGCATTGCACTTCTCACATTTGTAAACAAAATGCAGATCCCAATCGTCCAGGCATGCACATGAAGTTGATCAAATTCCTGCTAAATCTTAAGGCACCTCGCATAGTGTATGTGTCATGTAATCCTGCCACATGTGCACGTGATCTTGATTTTCTTTGTCATGATGTGGTATGTGTCATTTTATTTTATGTTCTTGTGCTTTGAGATTCAATTATTTGAGCTGTTGAAGGTTTTGTGTAGGCAGAACAGAATATAAAAGGATGTTACAAACTGATAAGCTTACAGCCAGTTGACATGTTCCCACACACACCTCATATTGAGTGTGTTTGCCTTCTGGAGCTTCAGTAATCTGTGATATATTAAAACTTCCATTTCAAGGTTGGGCACTATTTTATTTTCTCTGCTACATTTGGGAGTTTGTATATTGGACTCTGAAGAACTTTTAGTGATTTTTTTGAAATATCTAAATCATTAATTCTTATGGTCTAGATTTGGTAAAAGGCTTACTAATGAGATTGCTAATTTATATAGCAGTTTCTTATAGCCATGAGACTTTATTAAATGGCTGCAGCTAACTATCAATGCAGTCAAGTTATAGGTTATCTCAGTAACATTGCCTGTTACTGAATTTTCACAATGCGTTATGGGCCACAGATAGTATAGTATGACTTGAAGTTTTGAGTTACGGACAATCCGTACTAATTAAAATTCTTTTTCTCTATAGTTCTACTGTTGTTTGTCTGCTTATTTGCTCCTTTATTTATCTGTTTCTTGCATGACTTTCAGGGAATTACAAGCTTAATACAACATACAAATCAAGGTTTGATCTTCAAGACAATGGAAAACTCGTACATTTACGGTGCAAGGTGTGACACTAATGCTTTGCCGACCGAAAATTCATTTTGAATGGTTGTAGCATTGGAAAACATGCATGGACTAGACTGTTGCAACCCTACAAAAGTTTCTCATACATTAGTATTTATGCGGAGGTTCCAAAAGATTGGATTCATGCTTAGCAGCATCCAAATGTGGATTACCGTTGAGTGTTGATCCCACTTCATATGATGCGACAAGTCCATCATGAGATTGATAATGTCAGATCCTTGCATAGTTGAGGTGGAAGTACAAGTCCATCTTGAAACATTAGATGTTTAACAGGATGCGTAAACAGTATTCACTGGGTGTATAAATAGATCAAATTGTTTTTTTAACTTCATATCTAGGAAGAAGACTATGTGCTATTGTTGTGGCTGTATAAGGAAAGAAGGTGGTATTGATTGGGATTTGCTTTCAAGTAATTTTGAATGGTGTATTTGTTGTACTTTACTAGTCCTGTGAAATCGGGGGCGGGGAGAGTGGTATTGGAAGAAGTTATCAAGAGAGAGATCTTGGTGAATAATGTCTTTGAGGATTTAGCCTTAAACCAAAATCAATGGCATTGTGTAATTCATGAAGCTTAACTTACCTTGTGGGATAAAACTTTCGTATTTGTACCCTAGGTCTGTTTTTCTGTGGGATGATAGGGTATCTGTTCAGACTGAAAGCAGGCAATAAATCTTGCTGCAATGAACATAATTTTGTACGCTAAACAAGACTTGTATCTTTCGCAATACTCCCCCTATTATAGAATGTAGCTTTAATGAAGATAAATGACTCAAATATTTAAAGACAGGCCAAGACTGTGGTCTCTATATTCTTAAAAAAACAAATATAAATTTATCAGAGAAAATGGTTATAGATATTACTGAAATGTTTCCATTTTTGTATTCACCCATGAATTTGAATTCTTGATTTAGAACTGAGGCAGAGATTTGATTGCCTGTGGCTTATGGTCATCATTTGTGGTCTGGACTGCTGATGATGGCCAAAATGTTGCCACAGCAAACAAAGGAATTCTTGTTGTACTCGTCTGTAATTTATTGTGTTTTAACAATTGGCGATAAATTGCAATCTATCTTGACATTACTTGATTTGTCTGGCCGGTATTTCAGATGAAACTTCGGTACAACATGGTGGTGAAACTGAAGGCCCCACTGACAGGAACAGAAACACGAACAATGGTAATTTATTCAAACAACCATGGCTTTAAATGCTGTGAGACACGATATTGTTTTCTCCCGTGACATACTCATGACAATAATTTTAAAGTACGGACAATTGTCCAGCTTGGTTTAAAAGTTACAGATATTATATGACTACAACAAAAGGATATTGGCATTAATGGTATGCATGACCATTGACCCAAAGAGAATACCTGAAGATAATTTATTATTTTTAACTGCAGTAGAAGTCTTTAAGAGCTATATTACTATTTTTGCACAAAACCCCAAAAGACTGATCCCTTGAAAATAAGTGAGAGCGACGAGACTTAGGTCATTTGAGCCTAATTTGTGTGATTTTCCTTAATGTTGTCTCCACAATGACAGATTTGGATTTGTTTTCCCTTCTTTAAGCACGTCAAGCGTGGCATGCAACCGTGATTAAAAACATATAGTATGTATATCTTTTTATAAAATAGCAAAAACATATTTGATCTCATCTTTCTCTCTCTTTGAATAAGATGCTGTAAAATAAAGAAAAAATAGAGTTGAAGTAACCTTTATCTTGTAAAAAATAAGATGATTGGTAGGTTGTTTAAGGTGGAGATAAAAGTTGGTGTGATATTGAAAAGGGTTGGTGGAGATGTGAGGAGGAGTATATTCGAGGAAAGATGATGATGATGAGGTTTTGTATGTATTTATTGGAATGTAGTGGTGTAGGGGAGTGTATGCAGTAAAAGTTAGGTATTGTAGAATGATGGTAACAGTAATGAAGAATGAAGAATGATATTGTTTGAAGTTGAAGGAGGAAAGAAGAGAAAAGGAGAGGGATGATTGTGTGGGCCTGGAGTGGTGTGCACGTGGGGCTCAACATCATCATCTTCCCCCATTGTAGGGTCATTCCTTTTATTTGGTTGTTCAGCTAAGGCCATTGAATGTGACAAACTCCTTCTATGTGCATGCATGCCATTTCACTCACTACCATCAAAACAATGAGAGAGAAGCTTTTTTACGACCACGACAAGTCATGGTTGGTGTTAATCCTTTCTTTCAACCATCAACCATCCTCATCACATGCCCTTCCCTTTTCCTATCTCATCTTTGGCCGACATCTTTCTTTCATTTTTGCACTATGACCTAATCAATCATATATATATATATATATATGATTGATTAGGTCATAGTGCAA
>Ga0123341_1007079_pt1 | contig 10203 bp, 5 predicted proteins | sample Turbeapinknodule_FD_89959 | JGI IMG/M metagenome (GOLD analysis project Ga0123341, IMG submission 89959) | Root nodule microbial communities of legume samples collected from Mexico - Turtle bean Mexico pink nodule | ecosystem: Host-associated > Plants > Roots > Nodule | place: Mexico: Nepantla...
ACATAACAATTTTAATTATTATTTTAGTTATTAATAATTGTTATGTTTTGAGATTTAAGTTTATGTAATATTTTTAAAATATTAAATTTTAACTGATGAAATTACCTATTAAAATTGACTCAAAATAGTTTTAACCGACACGACAACAACAATAGAAAATGACATAAAAAAGATAAACAGTATTTTTTTTCATTGATGTGTATTTTTTTTTTCACTCATCATACTAATTAAAGTGTTTCAGTAAGAAACATGTTTACGTGAATATTTTGTTTAGACAAATTATTCAATCTTATCCACAAATATTTAGTGGGGAAAATGAAAGGTGTAAAATCTCTTATTCTAAATAAAGATAGGATTATGTCATGAATATTAGTTTGAGTTGAATTGTTATCAACTTAAATTTTAAATCCTAAATCTTAAATTTAAATGAATTTTTGATATTATTTTGTGGCATCTTTTTAACTGTCATAATTCAATCTCTTTATCACATTCTACTAATGAATGATAAAACAGTTTCTTATAAAAAAAAAGGTGATGTTTTAGAAAGGACTTTTGAAATCAAATTGAGATATATACCAAACTCTTTTGAGAGATATTCTTTTGAACCAAAAATCATTTCCTTGGAGCATTTTCTTGAGGTTGATTGGATCATGGGAGTTTCTTCTTGCACCCTACATTTTTCTTACTGTACTCTTTAAAATACCAAAATTACCCTTTCACAGTTTTATGTGATTTCGAAACAAGAGTTCTATAAGCAAAAAGTATTTCAGAATAGGGATTCCATAAGTAGATAGTGTTTTCGGAATAGAAAATCAGAAGACAAAAAATCATTCTAGAATATTTTTTTGGGAATACATTTTTTGATTTCTGGATTGGTAAATCCAAAATTAATAAAATGAGTTCCAGAAAATACATTGTAGAAATATTTCGAAAAGAACAATCTTAAAGTCATTTTTAAAAGAAGTAAAGTAGTCTTCTTCGAAAATGATGGGGGTGTAGGAAGAAAGTTTTTTGGGTGCAGGGAGAAACATCCTTGGATCATACTGTCTTGGTTCAGACTGTTTCTTTCTGCACCTCCATATCTTCCTCTGGCACCTCCATACACAACATGAAAATATAATTTTATCCTTCTTCCGCCACCCCATGGAATAGTTTTTGGATTATGTAATCCAGAAACGCATTTGAAAAAAGACTTCCGGATTACATAATTCGGAAGTTAAAAAAAACTTCTGAATTATGTAATCCAGAAAGTAATCATGCATATGAAAAAAGACTTTCGAATTATATAATCTGGAAGCTAATTACAAATTTGAAAAATGACTTCCATGTAATCCAGAATCTTACAGAGGAGCATTTTAGAAAATACGAAAATCTATGAAAGTGAGAGAAGAAGATATGAAGTTAGAGTAGCCCTTCATTTGTTTTTGCGCCACCCATAGTAAATATCAAATGACTTCTTAAATGTACAATAATAGTAGTGTAACTAATCCGTACACTGGAAGGGAAAGAAATGCAGAGTATTAATTAATTATGAACTATTATTAATATATTTTGGTTATTTACAGTATCAGATTTTGGTTATTTGTGTTTTTTTGAGTGTTAAAAGCGAAAGAGTGGAGAAGGTAGTTTAAATTAAATGGGGCAGATTGAAATTTAAGAATAAGTTGTTAGCATTGGTGAAGTGAGTGATAGTAACCTTATGCACTGAAAAAGGAGAAAACTTAACAGCAGTGAGTAGTTGTGCATGAGTAATTCCTGAGTGAAAAAATGTTGCATCAGATTGTTCAGACACGGTCATCGTAGGCGTGTACGAAATACCTTTAGTGCCATCTATACTATTTATGTCAATCGGGTAATGCCATAAATATTCTCCCACATTACATCCACTTTAACACTCATTCACTCTTATTCATTTTACGTAACTCTCATGCCACTACTTTTTTTCTTATTCAACTGCTTCTAACTTTTTTTTATCCATCAAAATAAATAAATAATGAATACCTCAATCTTTATAAAAAATATGTTTTCTAACTTCAAATTTACTTTGATAGTTTGAAAGAGATTATGCAGCACAAAAGCCACAGCGTCAACCCTATACATAAGGATACAAAAAAAAAAATACCACTTCTAACATTAAAAAATCTTGGTCACCCCAATTGTACTGATAACTTTTTTTCAGCAAGTATATTGTGCGTTTGTCAGAAGTAATAATTGTTCCTAAGAACGAATATCGATCTCACAAGGAACGATAAATTATCAAGTACCATAATCGCTAAATATAGAACAAAACAATTAAAGATTTTAGACACCAATCAAAGTAAGAAAAACATGCTAAACGTGCATTCGATATAGTTTATGTTGGAAAAAACGGGTAATTTTCCCACTAAAACAGAACCCTAACAGAACTACCCGACAAGAGTTCGACCAATTTAGCCTAATCTCCAAGCACAACAAAAACAACTCACTTATTATTATGGGAGAAGATATTACAAATTGGGATATATAACAATGAAGGAGGGGAGTTTAATTTATAACCCTCAAACCTCTTTCCCAAATAATGAACCCACCGATGTGAGACTTGAATTAAGCCAAAATCAACAACGTCCATTCTTAAAAATCTTCTTATTTATTTGTTTCCATAATTACTCGATAAATATAATCCACACGTAATATCATATCCAATTAACCTCTTTGCTTTCCTCATTCATCCTAAACTGTAAAAAATGCATTTTTGGATCTGCTGAACCATTGTCGTCAGACCAACTACTCATGGCACTTAGGCCATAAAACAATTATTATAAAGATACTTACTATAGAGATGATAATGAATTTTCACCCACACAGAGAAGATTGAAGTAAAAGTGAAAAAGAAGTTGGTTTGTTTTGGTGTGGCCTTTAGAATGTTTTGATAGATGTTATTGGCGTTAGAATAGGTGTGTGGATTGTGGAATCATGGTTTGTCTGTTTGTTTTAACACTTTTTTTGCCCTTTTGTCCTAAACAGTGGAAGTGTGTTGGCAGGCATTCAGCAGCGTGGTTTGCGGGTTTCGGCATTTTCTGTGATTGGCCCTCTTACACCTTCACCTACTTTAGAATGGTCTCATTCATGCATTGCAAGTACAAAACCACAAAGTCCCAACTCTCCTCATTGCTCTTCAAATCCTCTATAATACCACACCACCTTATAGTTTTCATAGTTTTCATCTTGTTAAGAAAATCACAATTAATTCTCCCTCTTTGTTGTAGATACAAAATAGACACTTGCAAGGAAGATAAATGAAAACAAGAAAGAAAAACAACATATAGAGAAATGAGATAATAGATTGTTGGGGATTTCACATCGACTAGAGATTAGAGTCTTTCATTGTATATAAGTGTGTGCAAACCTCAACCCTATGAGCCGTTTTTATGGGGTTGAGTTAGGCTTAAAGCCATTTCGAGCCTATCCTAGCGAGTATTTGTTGGGCCTATCGTGCCACCCGCTATTGGGCCGCTATCGAATCACCCATAATATATAGTCCTACGCACGAGTTGGCAGTCTCGGCGTGAGGGGGGTGTGTTGGGGATCTCACATCAACTAGAGATTAGAGCCGCCTTTCATTGTATATAAGTGAATGCAAACCTCATCCTCATGAGCCGGTTTTATGGAGTTGACTTGAGATTAAGTGGTATCTTCAAGCGAGAAAAACAAATATTGTAATCATATTTCTATGATGAAGATATTTTCTAGATTAAATCCTCTAGATTAAGTATGTGAGTTTCAGTTTTCAAGTTGAGAATTCTCACAGTAAAAATTCTTGATATTTTCTCTGTTTATTACTTCTACAAATGTATTTTTTAATCTAAACCAAAAAGACAGAATGAGTTATAATTTTCTTACCATCTTGATATTTGCATTGCAGAAAAGAAACCAAATATAGTACGGTTGTAATAAATATGAGTTAACCCTTATGATGGTGTTAGATTGAAGTCCTTGATTTCATTGGACAGTAGAAGAAGGTATAATGCGGATGAGTGATGGTATCCACCTATCTTAATTCCCTTTCATTGGAAGGAAACTCCATCTATTGTTCCCACTATATCCAACATCTACTCTCTCTAAACAATAACCTTACAATTTAATCATTACCACACTACTTTCTCTTCTTTTCTTTCATCAAACCACATTTTCTTTTCTCTTTTATTTTCATTTCACCAATAATGCTTCACCCTCTAACTTCACTCTTGCTTACAAAATTAGAGTTTGCATGTTTAGTCATTCCCTCAATTGTAACCATTTTTGCACCCCTTTTTCTTTTCTCTAACAATCATCATCAAGGAATGACTAATATAGTTGGGAACTTTTTGCCCCAAATATTCCAACATTATTTAATCAATGCTATCACTAACATGTTAATACATAAGTGGATTAACTTGTCTATGTACATATAAATAACTATATATAAAATGGATCTATTTTTTTAGTGTACACATTTTACTTTCTAAAAAGGTATTTCATTTATGTAAAACTATTATAAGGGTTGCTTCAAACTATGTTAATTTTTAAATTTAAAAACGAAAAGAATAATTTATATAAATAAATATATGTTAAAAGATATATTAAATTTAAAACTAATACACACATTAATATCTAAAATAATAAAATCAGATAATTTGATTTGTTTGTTAAATTATCTTTTTGTTCCAAGCTTCCAACATCCTTTCAATTCCTTCATAGTTAAAAGAATGTCTACGAGAGACAAAAATGAAGTATACTATTTTTGTAAAAAAATTAATAATGATATATATCATGCAATCAAGAACATAATCAATGTGAAAATTACCAAAAAAATATTTATTAAGATAATTTATATATTAACATAAAAATTTACACATATAATCAAAGTATAAGGTGGGAAAAAGCATTTAAAATATACTGGAATGAGATATTTTTGAGTTGGTGGAACTGATCTATTTTATATTTTTGAAACACCTTCAAAAGAATATTTGAAATGCAATTTTTTTTCATTGTTAAAAAATAATATCTTGAAGTCTTTTACACAATATAATTAATGAAATAAATATGATTGTGGTGAGAAAATAAAATGTAACAGATGATTGTAAAATTAAAGGTTTAATTTATAATAACATTAAATATATATCTAATAAAATCTAAAATTATTTAAATGTCGAGTTATAGTATTTAATACAATACTGTAACTTATCACTTTCTACTTATTGTGTAATTATTAGCTAATAAAATTATTTAATAAGTACTATCTATGTTCTGTACAAAAAGAGTTAATTACTATATGTATGAATTTATCCTTTTGCGGAAGATATTATCTTACTTTTGTATGTTAGAATATTAAAATTATTAATAGGAAATTATCACGTTTAAAAAATATAGAAACCATATAAAATAAAAAATTCGATTATTAAGTTTTATAATTAATAATGTATCATTTTTCATAAAATTGTGAGAAAATGTAATATATAGTGGGTTATGTTTAGTAACATATATATAATAATAAATCATGTTAAAATATTTCATTAATTCGAAACGATTTAGCTTCTCGTTTACACTTTTTTTCCCTCTCACTTTTTAATACATAAATATCTTATTAACTACACTCACTTCCTTTGGTTGTAATTAATTAATTATCAAGATAATAAGTTACTTCTTCTTAAAGCTTAAGATTCCAAACGTTAATGGTATATAAAATTTCAATAAAATTCAATAAAATTAACTATTTTGAAACGGAATACCGAATTTGAAATTCAATAAAATTTATTTATCACTGTAGTAAATTAGAGCATTATTCACCACTGTATTAATCTTTTCATGCTTATGTGGTATTTTTGTCATTTCAACATGCATTGATACAGTAAAAAAATTATTAATACAAATTTTCTACGAGAAAATTTTAAATATAAAATATTATAAAAGTTTTATGATAATATTTGAAAACAAGTAGAAAAATTCTTGAAAGTACGGTTACAACAAACAAGTTGTTAGTTATCAAATGCTTTCAGTTTTACATGCTGCAGGAATATTGTTATTCCGGGTGGGAATAAAAAAGTATGAATATTTTTTTATATGTTTAAATTGAAGATATTTTTTAAAAAGATTTTGTTGTGGAATCTCATCATTTTGTTAAAAATCTGCAATGCTTAAACGGTGAATAGTTTTTATTAGAATAAATTTTCTATAAATACTTGATAAAAAATTAATTTAAAGAAACAAGAAATTAAAACGTAACCTTTTTGGAGAAGAATTGGTTATATTTAGAAAAAACGAAACAATTTTAAATTCTAAGAAAGTAATTTGTTATACAATTTCTGTATGTAAAAAAGTGAAAATATTTAAAATAGAAAGAAAAAGCTGAAACAAAAATTTTACTTAGTAAAGGTGTATTCACATGGGGTGTTGCAAATGAGCATAGGAACAGGTTCACATTTTTATGGTGTGATATTTGGCCAACTTGGGCCCCACAAAATACCTGAAAAATATTCTTTATTTCAATAATTTCAATCTATTTTAGAAATGATTGTTTTTAATTTTTTAATTTAAAATAAATTTCCTTTTGAAATAGATTAGGGAGTAAAGTTTTTTTTGCTCATAAAAGTCCAAAAATATTTAAAGCGAAGGTTAGAAGAGTTTTTGGGGCGTAACCGAAGAGGCTAAAAGGGTAGCAATGATCGTAACGATGTCGTTTAGCGGGTAGTGTAGCGAGAGGGAGACAGAAGGGACCACCGTTGATGAATAAATGAAATCTGAACCGTGGATGGATGGAATGAGTAGGCTCAGTAAATATTCCTCTGCGATCAGCCTCTTTTTAAGCTCCCTCCACTTCCCTCTCTAGGACTAGCCCATCTCGAAATAGAAAGAGAGGATCAAGAGAAAAATGAGTGAGTGTAAACGATGCGTTCTCACAATTGTGCCTATGGAGGAAGCTTCTTCAACTGAACCAATCGTTTCAAAGAAACGCAAAACCGCCGCCACTGCTACTGCTAATTCCGCTTCCTTCCAGTTACGCTCTACCGACACGCGCCACTGCTTTCCCGACACTACCGTGTCACCGGAACCTTCTGTCAATTCCGCCGGCACCGTGGTTTCCGGTGAACTCTGCTCTGATCGCTCCTGCTGTAGCTCCAACCACGTTAAGGAGCTCCACACCGCGCCGTTGGATCTGCAGGTTTGGTTCTTCAAATTCTGACTTGTTACGAGTTCTGCATTTTTGTGGTTTTCCGATTTGCGTCGATGCCAGACAGTTCTTGCGGTTTATTTTCACTGTGTTTAAATTAACCTATTTAAATTTTTTATATCTATTTATTGATATTCGCTGGTTAATGCAGGCGAAGGGTTTCGAAACGGTAGATTCAGCCAACCGCAATTTCAAATCGTCCAGGTTTTATTCCATACATTCGCGATCAATTTTCTAACGAAATGTTGCCACGCCGCGTCATTTATTTATTCGTTATTGGCTGTTCAGCTTGTTGAGTGAGTTTTGTGGAGACTCGGAAGAATCGACGATGTTTCCGGCGAAGTCTTCGGCGGAGGTGAACGAGAAACGGAGAGTGAAGGAGCCGCCGAAGGCGGAGATCGAAGAGTTTTTTGTAATGGCGGAAAAGTACGAGCAAAAGCGATTCGTGGAGAAGTAAGTAGTGGTATTGTAAAGCTGATGATGGCTACAAGCTAAGCGTTGTTTTTTGTTTTTTTGTTTTTTGTGCGACACATGATATGGAATGTGAGCGTGCTTACACTCTAGCGGAGCCAGAATCGAACCCTAACTAACTAATAACTTTTCCTTGTATGCAGGTACAACTTTGATATTGTTAGAGATATGCCGTTGGAGGGTCGCTACCAGTGGGTTCGTTTACATTGAATGCTTTGAATGAGAGAGAGAGAGAGAGAGAGAGAGAGAGAGAGAAAGAGTGCGTTATTTTAAATTTAGAGAGAGAGGTTGATGGTTAAGGGGAGAAGAGAGGGTGAGTTTATCGTGCTGGCTAATAGACACTGGTGACGAAGCTAAACTGACAGAAGGTAAAACGAAAACGAGCGTGCGACTTCTGGTTGCTCTGGAGAGACGGTGATAGTGCTGGTAGTGATGGCTTGGTTTTTGTATAGCTAACTGCTTTCTCTTTTCTCTTTCTCTTTTGATGGATGCAACAAGCAACAAGCTGGCTTTTCTGCAACTTGGCACTCAGATAGAAGTAGGACAAGTGTAGAACCTTCTTGGTGAGGTGATGAAAAAATAAATAAATTATTGGGTTTTGAGGGAAATATATAGAACAATTAGAACACAAAAATTCCCGCATTGAATGGGTGATCTAGAATTTGGTATTGTAATTGAGAGTGTCTCTTTCAGTGTTTCCAGTACAATAAGGGGTTCAGCTAATTCTCACGGCTTTCAATTATTCATTATTAGAAGAATTAATGGATAGAACATTAATTGTTATCTGGTAATTTTCTTTTCTGTGAAAAGTATGTTTTGTTGGACCTTCCTTCCCCCCTTGCCTGCATGTTTCCTTTTCAGCTTTCCGTAGCTTCAATTGCCTTTTTCATGTGTTTGCATTCTTTTTTCTTTTAGGTCATTTGGAATATCCTCTCCATCCCGAGCCATGATGATTCCCCTATTCTTTGTGGGGACCATGTCTGCCTGCTTCCTAAGAAATGACTGCACACACCAATTAGTTAAAGCCTTGTACATCTCATACGCGGCTTCATGATTGAATTCCAAGGTATATGCTTAGCATTACCAACACCACTTACAATCACCACCCAACCCACAACCTACACCATTTAATACACACAAAAAGGGACTAATCACTCTACAAATCCTTTGCACCTACCCTACATGTCTAAATTTATGCTTCTCCTTGCCATCTTGAATTATTGAAGTTGCTAAATATGTATGTTCATGGTTTAAAAGAGATCAAAAGTGGTGAGGTTAATTGAAAGTGAAGTCATAATGTAGTAATATATCGGTTTTTGGTTATCTGTTTTACTTATTGCTGCTTAACGGTTGTTGTTGATGTGACATAATATTCGTTATGAATGAGTGAGTGAGAGAGAGAGAGAGAGGAGTAGAAGCATTGTCCATAGGTGCCATGTAGAATGTGATGATTACACACGTGTCCACCCTCATCCATGTCATCATGGATCCAAATGTGCACTTTCCAGCCTTCCACATTCCATTTTCCTTTTTCCATATGATGAACCAAATATCGATATAAGATAAATGATGAAACTACAACACTTCCATGTGCTCTGCTGCATTCCTATTTTTGCTTCGGATCTGCACCCATTTTTAACTTTAATCAATTTTATTATTATTTCTCACCTCAGCTACTATATATTTAATCCACTACCTTCACAACTTTACATCTTCAATATTTTTTTTTCTACTAACTTTAATGAAAATATTATCTCACTAATTTATTTACTTTTTTTATTCTTATTCTTCACATTGATTGCCATTATTTTATCAATACGCTGTTTACGGGATGATTTTTATGTGCTTTGAATGTATGATTTAATTTTTATGCCCGTATACAATGCTTGTTTTTAATATTTAAACAGTGAATTATACCCTCAATGAAAAAAGTAAATGGAATTATTTATTCAAAAATAAAAATGAAATTTCCATAAATTGCGCGGGATGTTATGGATTTCAAAATTTATTTATAGTGTTTTTTTAAGAATAGGAGATTGTTATTTTATTAAAAAAAATATTTAGAAGATTAAAGGCGTAAGAGAGTGTGAAGAATAATAAATAAGAAGGAGGATCTGAGCAGCGTAATGGAATGTTGTTAGACAAATATTACCGCTCTCTCATTTTCATGTGTTTACTTCATTTTGCGGCAGTTAAGAGGATTACAAAATACTAAATAAAAAGTAATTTATTTTTCTCCTCTTATAATTATTTACTTTGATTTTAATTTCATCTCCTACTATTTTAATTGTTTCACTCTAATTTATTTATTAATTTAACATCAAATATTAACAAAAGCGTTGACAAATTTATATAGGTACGACCATGTCTAGAAATTTTGTAATCTTTGACAAAAATATAATTTAATATAATTTTTCGATTCTTATTTTATTTTCGAAACGACCACAAAATTATTATAAAAAAAATATAATAAACTAATTTAACATTTTATTATGGATGTATAAAATTAAAAGTCCATTTAGTACATACTTTAACATAGTTAACAT
>Ga0123341_1007080_pt1 | contig 10203 bp, 16 predicted proteins | sample Turbeapinknodule_FD_89959 | JGI IMG/M metagenome (GOLD analysis project Ga0123341, IMG submission 89959) | Root nodule microbial communities of legume samples collected from Mexico - Turtle bean Mexico pink nodule | ecosystem: Host-associated > Plants > Roots > Nodule | place: Mexico: Nepantla...
ATTTGCACCAATAAGGTGGTGACACTTGTCACACTCTCATTTGAGAGTTTTTGAGAGACTTTCTCCTATAAATAGGAGTCTCTTATACATGTATTTCTTTAACTTGGAATTAGTAATGAAATGTTGCCTAGTTTTGGCCATTCTACTTGTTCTTAATTTCTCCCTAGGTTAGTCTCCTTCAAGACTTAGCCTAGACTCTTTCCTAGTGAGTTGGCCTTACCTCTCACTCTCACAAATTCCTAACTCCACTTCAATCCATGGAAACTCCTCTTGAGTTTCTTTAATGCTTCCGCTTATCATATCTCCTTCATCATTCATCCAAAGAAGAAATTACAAAGATCACTAATAGAAGAAGAACGTTTTTCCATCAGTTGGTACTACGGAAGAGCCCATGATCGTGTACGCGTTCAAGAAATGCGTGTGTCCTGGCCCCTTTTGCGAATCCATCATTCGCAATCGCCCCAGGACCTTCGTTGAAATAAGGCGTCGCGCGGTGGAACATATTGCCTTTGAGGGAGAGGTGTGTGAGAAGCGCACGAGCGTCGCACCCTCACGCCCGAGGGCACAGACACGGGCTCAACCCGTCAGGGTCAACGAGACCACGACGGGAAGGAAGAAGCAGGACGGGAGACGCCCCTACGAGGCAAGAAAATCCCAACCCAGGGGTCAAGCGGGAGGAAATCGTCCGGTCAGAGAAAGGGCCAGACCAGCGAGGTATGACTTTGTGGTGGAGTTGAAGGACCTAATCGCCGTGCCTAATATAGCTGAAAGGTTGAGGCGATCGGTGAAGACTGACAAGGTGCTAGGGCCTCGCAAGGACTCTTGGTGTGAGTTCCACGAAGCTTTTGGTCACCACATCAACAACTGCCTATCACTGGGGTACCAGTTGGACGAGTTAGTAAAAAGCGGGTTCTTGAAGGATTATCTCGCTGAACCCGCCACAACCGCGGCCCTGCCAGAACCAGCGGAGGATCAAGCGCACGAGATCAAGCGCACGTGATGCTTGCACTTGGTGTCGCCTCACCTAGGCGACGCCTTACGTTGACTTTGACCTTGACGCTGACTTTGACCTTGACTTTGTCAACGCCCGGGTACGGGACGGTACAGTTACTCTTAAGTCAGAAGGAGACACGAGACATAAGCACTGAAGCCAAAGGTATATAAGCCTCTCTGAAAGGCTTAGAGAGGTACGTTTTGATACTCTTGACGTTTTTACGCTTTCATACTGTATGCACGAGTGACTTGAGAACAAGAGAGAAAACAGTTAGAATTCAGTTACGCATCTTCTGAACACTGTGTCTGTGGTGTTCTGATACGGAGGTGCACGGTGTTTTCTGCCAGTACTGACTTGAGCGTCGGAGTGCAAACAACCGCGAGGGCACCCTTTGTTCTCTCTGTTTCAGGTATTCACGGCGGCGAAGGGTGAAGATTTGGAATAAAGACGAAGGAGTCCTTGATACGCAATTGGAAACTACGCACAAAGAACGATCTGATCGACCGGCATGAACATGTATCATTTACTATATAAATAAATAACATGTATCTATTCTAAATAAATAATATTTAGGATATTATCTAGTCTAAATAAGTAATAAAAGTTGTCCTTTCTTACAACATTCATACTTTATTTACATTGTTTCCTACAAACTATTCATTATCACAATAATATTCCTAAATCATAAAATGGATATTTCAGAATAAAAAATATCAATGAATCATTGTTTGAATAAATCAATCAAACATTAACACTATCTTGGTTAGTGGAGAAACTCTAGACAATAAACACTGCTCTGATACAAACCTAGTATTACAAATAGGCACAAAATAAAAGGATCAGGATGTTCTGTTATATTCAATGGATGAAGTAGTGATTTTGCCTAATAATTAGTCTGCACACAATATTAATACTATGATACAATTCACATAAAATCTGGGTGAATATCATCTTCCACCCTTTCACTAGCTATAGTCTCTAAGACACTCTTATCACATGGAGCTGCATTTTTATCCAGGTCAAAGCCTTTATTTAATTCAAACTCTAAATTATCATCATACTCTGTTAGGTAAACGTTCCATTTGGAGGCTATCTCAGTCCTTGATTGTTTGCATTTTTGAGTCATCTTATCATATGCTGTCAAATCATTCTTTCTTTTTGGCTTGTTTTCAATTAAAGATGTAACCCTCACTGGATCCTCTGCAGCAATGTGAAACCACATAAATCATATATTGTCCAAGTTATATAATGAATTGATTAATAAATTAAAATATTATCACAAAATTATCTGAAATTTAAAAAAAAAAGACATGGATGAACATTTATTATATATAATTTTTTTTATTTTTGTGGAATAGTGCTCCAAATGGAATAAGAAAAATACAAAATTTGCTGTTTTTTTATGCTCTGAACCATTACTAAATTGAAATATAAAACATGTAAAATAAAAGAATAGGCACCTTGAGAGTTATAGAAAAGGGTCTTCTTCAAAAACTTGTCACTTCCTGCAGCAGTATTCTTCGTCACCCTGCTTTTTTTTAACATACCCTTCTCCAACTCAGTCACTATAAGCCTTTCACAATCATCTGATCAATTTAATCCATCACAATTTGGAGTTTAATTTTAGATGTAATCACTATAAGACCAGTTAAAAATCAATATAAATATAACATCATATATATTACAATTAATATTATTAAACTTCTATTTAAAATTCAGTTTAATTTATATTCAGTATTAGACATTTTCTGTAAAAATGTTTATAGCAAAAGAATGAATAAATTAAAGAAAAAAGGATTTTATTCACTTTTACCATAATCACAAGTCTTACCAAGAATGATATGGGATTGGACGATCACGTGAAACCATTTTACACTGATTATATAATCATTTAACTCTCAATTAAATCCAAAAATTTATTCTTTTTAAATTTTCCCAATATGGTTTTAATCTGTGAGCAGCAATCACAATTATGACCATATAATATTGTTTTTGGAGAGCTGTCCAGAACAGCAACCACCAAATTTCAGTCATACAAACTGCTGCAGTTCATTCAAAGCAAATTTCAATTATTATTTTAATTTAGAAGTGTAATCTCATTCACAACAATTTCCAATTTTAATTTTAATTTTTAAGTCTCACCTGTCAAATAGTGTGGTGGTATGAAATGTTGAAAAAAAGTAAAAGAGGTACCTCATGGTTTGTGCATTGGTAGGAGATTACATAAACGAGATACACCAATGATTAGAATAATTGTATAGTTCTTTCTTATGTATAAGTCCTAAAAGATAAACCAATAATTAAAATACTTGTATGATTCTTTCTCATGTTTGGCACAGGCAAAAAGTTTCAAATTGTACAACCGCAATGGTGACAATCACAACCGCAAAAACACAATTTAGAACAAAGCCATAACATATTTATATGAAGTACTAAGGCGAGAAAATAAATAAAATTTAACAAAAAACTAATTTCAAAAATTTAGAACACAAATTTACTGCATATAAGGGTCGAAAAACAAACCATCACCATCAAGTTGTTGCTCCTCGAGAGTGTGATAATCCTCTTGGTCGAGGTACGCGGACCAATCGTTCCTCCTCTTTTGGCGGTTCACTTCGCCGTTCGATATTTCCGGTACCGGATCTAGGGTTCCGGCGAGAGGCCATTCACCGTCATCGAAGGACTTGCGCGACATGTTGAAGTCCTGAACGAACTTGCGAACGTCCTTGGCCATGAATCCCTGAGCAAAGACTCTTCGAACAGATTGCTTCTGGTTGCAGACGGCGCAATTCCATTTGTTGCTGCTCTTCTTCTTCTGCTTCACCTGAACACATTCACTAGAACAATGAGATTAGAATTAAAATTAAAATTAGAATGAGAATGAGAGAAGAAAAGAGAGAGAGAAAATGTGCCTGCATGGTGGAGCATTGGCAGCATTGGAGAGCGATGAAGAGCGTCGACATTTGATGCAAAGAGAGTTCTGTTCTGAGAGAATTAAGGGGAAATTGGGGAAAATTTATATATTTGTTTTGGCGCCTAAGTTTTTAAAAGTTCCGGGCTTTGTAGTGAATGAAATTCGTTAGTTTATATTTAAATATTTTTATTTCAAAAATGATACTTGTAAGATTTGAAATTATTTTTATTTTATTGAAAATTTATTTGAAGATCTTTTAGTTCAAAATTTAGTTTTGGTCTTTGAATCTATCGTTTAGGTGTTTGAATTTATATGGATATCCTTTCGTGTTTTAAAAAAAAAACTCAACAAGAAGAGAATTACTTAATTCAAAATTAAAAAAATATATATATTCTAACAATTTTGTTATCATAATATTGATAAGATTAGTGATAAAAAAATAATAAATAATATCTCAAGTGATTAATTTCTTCTAATATAATTTATTCACAGTCAAATGATATAATTGAAAGTTTGTATGTTTTAATTTCGAAAGATAGAATAAGACTTCTAAAACATTTCAACTCAAAAACAAATAATGGTAGTGACAATTTTGTTATCATAATGTTGACAAGATTAGTGATACACAAAAAAAAAGATTAATATCTCAAAGTGATTAATTTCTTCTAATATAATTTATTCACAATTAAATTATATAATTGAAAGTTTGTATGTTTTGGACTTGTTCTCGCCGGTTCATCTCGGGTGGACTGGATGGAGGGCTTCACTTTTGATCTGTCTTCTCTAGTAATTTAGGGGAGGAGTGTTTTGCTTCTGAAGGATCGGAGATTGGGAGAAATTTAAAATTTAATGGTGGCGTTGGAGAGGAGACCACAGTGGAGGCAGCGAAAGAACTCCTCCGTCATGAGTCACGGAGGACTTACATTGCTACAGAAGATATGGGTGCTGACGTGGAAGGTCAGCAACTTAGTGGGATACAAAATACTAGACGTCATAATGTGGCAACTGATGAGTTAGGTGGGCAATTTGGGTGTTTTAATGAGGTAATTGAAGAGATAGAGGAGGAGCCTAGGCAATTTAACGTTAAAATTAATGAGGTAGGTGGGCAGATGCAAACCCTAACAGAAATTAAAAGCTTAAATGCTCATATTGGGCCTTTTGAGTGTGATTTGGCCCACTTCCAAATGCTAGAGAGGGGGGTGTGCTTAGCTGGAACAGGCCCAATTTTTAGTGAAAGTGAATTTTCTGGAGTTGGGAGTATTTTCTGAATTTTAGACATCATACAGGTTGAGTTGTCCCCTTGCCTTGTCGTCACCGCCGTAGCCGCTTGCGATGCAGCGCCGTGCCTCGCCGCCATTGCCACTTGTGATGCAGCTTCGTGCCTCGCCACCATTGTCGCTCGCAACGCAGCTCCGTGCTTCGCTATCACCGCCGCTTGCGTCACAGCTCTGTACTTTGCCATCACTGCTACTTGCGGTGCAACCTCGTGCCTCGCCATTAATGCCACACGCGAAGCTGCTCCAGGCCTCGCCGTTAACTTCTGTCGGAGACGGAGAGGCATTTGCGTCGGCGTCTTCTTCGCGGTGTGGGAGAAGGTTCGATGCCGCTTGTGACGTAGCTTCTTCCTTAGCCTGTCACTTTGTCGTGTCTGGTATGCTTGTCGGAGATGGAGGTTTGGTAGTGGCAGAAACCCCCTTGGGATGTGGTAGTGACCCAGCGTACTCTTTGGTGGTCCGTAGACCTTTGGGCGTTGTCGCTGTGCATTCTAGGGGTTTTTCCGCAAGCTCTATCGCACACGTGCGCCTTCATTGCCATGCGACGTCGTACTCCGGTGATGGACAGAAGTTGTTGGAGATTGAGGAGAGTTGCAGTAGCAAACCACAAGAGGTGAGGCATGCACGCTTTGATGAAATCAACGAACTGTCCCGCAAGACGGATGTAAGGTTAGATTCTAATTCTAAATGCATTTTTAATAATGGTGTTTGATCCTGTCGGTAGACCAAGCGCAAGAACGATGCCTCGTCACGATCTTTCCTCACCAGCTTTAACACCACGTGCGCTTCAAGTCCACGCTACAAATTGTCTCTGAGAACCTGAAAACAGAGTATGGCGCCTCTGCGGCCGGTGGCGCTCCGACGCTCAAGTCAGTAACAGGAACACCCAAAAAATGGGAGAAAACAAAGTGTTGTAGAACCGTGCTCAAGTGTTCTCAACAAGAAAAAAGAGTCGTAATGAGCGTCCCTCACAAATTCTGTTAAGTTTACCTTTTATACCTAGGTATTTTCTCTCTCCAGACAGTTACACTTTGGACGCGTGGCTCGCATCCAACTCTACACATGTCATCATCTGGGCTAGAGTAACTTAAGCGTCATTTCTATGTAGCATCCAACCCTACACGTGTCATCATCTGGGCTAGAGTAACTTAAGCGTCATTTCTATGTAGCATCCAACCCTACACGTGTCATCATCTGGGTTGGGGTAACTTAAGCGTCGTTTCTATGTAGCATCCCGTTATGCGGCCAAGTCTCCTATTCAAGGTGTAACCTAGCACGTAATGCGCTCTGGAACGCCACCCGACAAAGCGAGTATCGGATGCAACAAAGTACATCGTCTCTGTGATATCGCTTGTCGCAGGTGCCACCTTCCTCACCGCCATGCCATGCATGTTCTAGCTGAGGAAACCTCGCCATCGACGAATGTCCACTCTGGGAATCCCGTCATCGATGAGCAAGCTGTTTCCTCCAACTCACTTAACCTCCATGTTTCATGCTGACGTAACAATCATCTTTACTGAACTTACACGCCTGAACCTCCAACAGCTTCAACCAAGTTTACTGGGAAATCCGGCGATGTGCCTCTTGTGGCGATTCCTGACCACCTGATCTTCCATTATCTAACACGGCGATGATACGAAAACCTGGCGACAACCGACTATGTACGCTGAAGAACGCCACTTCCACAAACGGCGACTATGTTAACTTCTTGACCATTCATCTTTCTCTTGTCCACGTGTCCCGTTAAGCACACCCCACGTAGTCACTTACTGTCCACATCATCACACCTGATGACCTGATCGGTACAGTGTTAAAAATTGCAATCATCTGGTTTGGTTAAATAACGAGAATTTGGAAGCAGTTAGAGTCTGGAATGTAGGACATGATCTAGGTTTCTCTTGTCTGGGAAACGAGGAAGAAGTCTTAGATAGTATAAAAAGTATGAAAGAAAGGGACAATAGAAAGGAGGGTCTAAGTAGAGATGGGCTAAATGCTTTAGATGATGAAACTGATTAGTATGAATATTAGGGATTTGGGAGGAAGGGTAAAAATGAAGTATATTAGTTATCTCATTAGAAAATAACAAGTTGAATATATTTGTCTTCAGGAAACAAAATGTGAACAACTTAGCAAGGAAAGATGTTATCAAATTTGGGGATCAAATGAAATTGATTGGATTGAGATTGGGCAGTCAATAATGGTGGAGGGATAGTTACTATGTGGAAGAAAAATTGCTTTGAAATAAAAAGGTACAGAAATGGGAATAACTTTTCAATCATTAAGGGAGTGTGGAAGATTGGAACACCAATAGAAATAACGATAGTTAATATTTACTGTGGTGGTACCTTAAGAGAGAAGAAAATTATTTGGGATGAGCTAAGTGAGATAAGAAAGAGTCACCCAATAAAATTGTGGTGTGTAGCTAGAGATTTTAACTCTATCAGATGTGTTGGGGAGAGAAGAGGTCAAAGTTCTAATGTCAATTTTGGAAGCGAAATACAAAGTTTTAATAATTTTATCGAAGATTCTAGTATGGTAGATATTCCATTGGTGGGTAGAAAGTTTACGTGGTATAAACCTAATGGGACAGTTAAGAGCAGAATAGATAGAATTTTAGTTTCCCTTGAATAGTTAGAGAAGTGGCCGGGTAGTAAGCAGTATGCGGAAGGGAGATTGGTTTCGGATCACTGTGCCTTGATATTAAAGGATATAAACATTGACTGGGGCCCAAAACCGTTAGATTGGATAATGTTCCGTTTAAGGGTATCACAAGAGAGGATAATGAAATGTTGATTGGAACTATATCTGAGGCAGAAGTTAAGGAAGCGGTGCGGAATTGTGATTGTTATAAAAGCCCTGGACCGGATGGTTTTAACTTTGGGTTTATAAAATTTTGTTGGGATGTTATAAAAAGAGATGTTTTGAGTGCAGTACAAAGTTTTGCAGAGGGTGGGAATTGGCCGAAAGGTACTAATGCTTTCTTTATTACTCTTGTCCCAAAGACTGTGAACCCACAACTTTTGAATGACTTCAGACCAATTTCCATGGTGGGATGTATGTATAAAATTGTATCAAAAATTCTTTCTTCAAGGTTGAAAATGGTGTTGGATAAAGTCATTGACCTTAGGCAGTCTGCTTTTCTAGAAGGAAGGGGGTTGTTGGATAGTGTGTTGGTAGCTAATGAGACTCTTGAGGAAGTAAAGAGAAAAAAGAAAGAATATGTGGTGTTTAAGGTGGATTATGAAAAGGCTTATGATTATGTAAGTTGGGAGTTTATTTACTATATGTTAGGAAGATTGGGATTTTGTGGAAAATGGACTGAATGGATAAAAAACTGTTTAGAATCTTCCTCGATATCTGTGCTGGTAAATGAAAGTCCAACAACTGAGTTTAAACCAAAGAAGGGCTTAAGACAAGGAGACCCTTTAACACCATTTCTTTTTCTTATTGTGGCTGAAGGGCTTGCAGGGGTAGTTAGGTAGGCGGAAGAGAAGAGGTTAGTTGAGAGTATTGAGGTTGGGGAAAGGCGAGTAAATGTGAGTTGCTGCAATATGCAGACGACACTCTTTTCTTTTGTAAAGCCTCAACTCAAAGTGTTCTGACCTTAAAAGCTATTCTGAAGTTTGAACTTGCATCTGGTCTTAAGGTTAATTATTCCAAGAGCAAGGTTGGTGGCGTGGGTGTGAACGTCAACCAGATGATGGTCTTTGCCTCTATTCTTAATTGTGATATTATGAAGGCACCTTTTAGTTATTTAGGGGTGACGGTTGTGCTCTTGGAGTGGAAATCCCTCTCTATGGCTGGTAGAATTTTCCTTACCAAATCTGTACTTACATCCTTACCGTTATTTTACGTCTCTTTCTTTTGTATGCCGACTACCGTGGTGAAGGAAGTGAAAAAGATACAAAAGAGTTTTTTGTGGGGTTGGGGTTCAGAGAACAGGAAAATTGCCTAGGTGGTGTGGGACAAGGTTTGTGAATCGAAAGAAAAAGGTGGCTTAGGGGTTATTGATATAAGGAAAATTAACTTAGCTCTTTTGGGGAAATGGATTTGGAGACTTAAGTCTGAAAAGATTAGTTTATGGAAGAATATTATAGACTCTAAGTATGGTGGATGGAGGGGATTAAGGTCTCAAGATAATTGTAAGGAATCATTATGGTGAAGGGACATCAGAAAAGTTTGGAAATTAGAGGAGTGGGGTAATGACTTTGAAGACAGAGGGAGGTGGGAAGTAGGGGATGGAAAAGAAGTTAGGTTCTGGGAGGATAAGTGGGTGGACAATGTTCCTTTAATGCAAAAATTCCCTAGACTATTCTCTATCTCCATAGATATTGGTCGCACACTATCACAAGTTGGGGTTTGGAGCAACAATAGTTGGGTGTGGAAGTTGAGATGGAGAAGGGATATTTTTTTGTGGGAATCTAGCCTGGCTTAACTTTTATCGCAGATGTTAGATAACAAGAGGCTTTCAAGAGAGGGTGAAGGTGTGATCGATAAATGGTTGTGGAGGGATGTAGAATCTACGGATTTCTGTGTGAAGTCAGCCTATAATATTCTCTTAGGGGAGGAGTCTTCAGTGTGTGGGAACTTTTTCGCGGAATTCTGGACTTTAAAGACCTTACCTTCGTCAAATTTTACAGCTTGGAGGGTGTTATCAAATGCAATTGCCACTAAGGACAATCTCTTGAGACGTGGTATTCCTATGGTGTGTGATCGGTGTCCACTATGTGGTGTGGAAGAAGAGACGGAAAGACATTTTTTTTTAGTGTAGGGTCTCTTGGAGAATTTAAGGAATGTGTCTCGAGTGGTTGGGGTTTTCTTTGGTTCTACATTGTGATGCACAAATGCATTTTAAGATGTTTAAACCTATAGGTTTGAAACATGTTATTATTAAGTGCTGGGGGGATTTGGGTAGGTATTGTGAGTGAAATTTGGAATCATAGGAATAATGTTGTCTTTAAGAATGGGCGGGTAGATCTAGTTGAGGTCTTTACTATGGTACAAAGGAAGACTTGGTCCTG
>Ga0123341_1007083_pt1 | contig 10200 bp, 6 predicted proteins | sample Turbeapinknodule_FD_89959 | JGI IMG/M metagenome (GOLD analysis project Ga0123341, IMG submission 89959) | Root nodule microbial communities of legume samples collected from Mexico - Turtle bean Mexico pink nodule | ecosystem: Host-associated > Plants > Roots > Nodule | place: Mexico: Nepantla...
AGATTATATTTAAATTATTTGAAAATATTAAAAAATAAATAAAATTATTTTAAATTCAAAATTCCTGTGAATATGTAAACTTTGTCAGATAATAATATGCAGTGTCCATTCAATAGAAAACAATCCTAATAAAGATTATATAATTATATTCAAATTATTTGAAAATATTAAAAAATAAATAAAAGAATTTTAAATTTAAAGTCTGTTTGCTCAGAATTGACTGTGCGCATTAAATAGAAAACAAAAAGTCATTATGACTGATTTATAAATGATTGTATACCAAATCCTACAAGTCATTTCTAAATTCTTAAAATTTGAAATAGTATCTATACTGAAACTAAGATAATGGATGGGAAGGACTTGGATTTATTTTTTAATTTCATTAAGAATAAATATGTCTTTTCATCAAAAATATGAAACTGCATGAAAAAAAAATATGGAGGTGGAGGAAGAAATTGTCTATGTTCTAGTTTTCAAAGAGATTTTTTTATTGTTTTGATTTTCACATTTGTTGGTAGTTTCTTGATTTTTAAAGTTTAATTACTTGGATCCATAATTGATTTATTTATTTTTTCAATGTTATCTCTTAAGTACTAAAAGGCTGTATTTAGTCTTACTTGTTTTTTAAATGTATGGCAATGCTTTTATTTTCCCTAAATTGATATAGAAACAAACTTTAAATAACGTTAATGTGTCATTGTTACGGTTGATACGTTAATGTTCACATGGTTATTGTTGAATGTGACATTAAAACTTTCACTGCCACCCATAAAAATACCTTACACCAATACATCATGTTGTTTCCTCACTTAAATGTGAATTGAGACACATCAACAATACTTGACACTCTTTAAATATTGTTTCTATCAATCTATCGAAAGGAAAAATATAGAACTATTTTTTTTTAAATGGAATCAAATTGAACATTAATAAAAAATAGTCGGAACGACGTTGAAAAAAAGTAAACAAATCGGTGATAAAAAATAAGTACTTAATCCTTATATTTATTAGCAAAAATGTATTTGTGTAATAGTATTTTTTACTTTTTGAAATTGAGTTTGTTAAATTTATAGTTAATGAGAATTTTTATCTACGTAATTAAAGGTTGAGAATTTAAATAAAAGTAATTTGAGTGGCAAATAAATGATATCTTAAAGAAAAAATTGGAAACCAAATATGAGAAAGGATGATGACAGGAGCTCAAGGGTAAAAATTGGAGTGTAAACGAAGAATGCACGTTGTCATTATTATTAGTATACATTGTCTTTTCCTTTATTATACTCCGTAACTTCATTTTTACAGTTACAGCGTGTTTTGGTTAACATATTATTTTGATCTTTTATTTTATTTTTGGTTACAGTTTAGTACCCCAAGTTTAAAAATTTCTACTTTAACCTTCAAGTTTATCTATTAGACTAAGTTGCTTTAAGAGGTAAAAAAAAACTAACATGTTTAATCGTGATTTTGGAAAATTAAAGCGTCTAAGGAAGTGGGCACTAAAGCGTCTAAGGAAGTGGGCACCCTCAAATTGAATAAATTAGAAGAAGTTGACAGCAGTTGAACTAGACGCGGGATAGTGCAGAAATGAATTGCTGTGGTATATATAGATTGAGTCTTTGAAATTAGGAAATATAGTTCAGCACTTGGTAGTTGCTGAATAATACAAATTAGCACTGAGCTTTTAGGATTATATAGATGAGTTTGAGAAGGGGAATAAGAGCACTAAATGGCATAATCGTGCCTAAAACCTTACATTTTTTGCTTCTCTTTTGTCAGACTTAGGTATAGTTCATCTATTTCCACCTGTGACAATATAAACAATTTTGTGAGTATTTCTAGACTGCATTTCAGAAATAAGAGCATACTGATTACCTGATAATACTTTAGCAGTTTGTTTCTTTTCTTCTTAAGTGTTGCAGTCACCAATTCTCTTTCCATGTCGAATGGATAAGGCTCTAATATCACTCCCTTGATATGTTCAAAGCCCCTCAGCTAATTTGGAAATCAAAATTCAAGAGGAAAAAACACAGTTAGAGAATCATATCCATGCTTTCGTACTTCATAAACCTCAGCATTTGATGTTACCTTATTTCTCTCAGCTGTCAATTTCAGCTCAGATAGCACATATTTGTTGAGTTGGTCAAGAGAGCAGAGTTTGTCGAAAGAAGATATGTGACCATTTGTATATGCCCACTTATTCGCAACTTCTTCATTAGGAACTACTACTGCAACTAACATTGACTTCAAGCTATTCCCATAAACCCAGATCTAAAAGTAAAACATACATAAACCGAATCAGAAGTAACCAAAACGCAACAGTCTATTGACTAAAAACTGTGCCTATTAACAGCTGAACTCATGAAAACACTTACATCTTCAACTATAGGAGTGATACCATAAACATTTTCTAGATGCTCAAGTGCTATATACTCTCCTTGGGTGAGTTTAACAAGATTCTTCTTCCTGTCAATAATCTTAATTATACCATTAGGAAGAATTTCTCCTACGTCCCCTGAGGATACAGGAAAATGTCAAACAAACGCATTAGACTATATAAAGATTCCTAAAACCAAATTCAATTTTTGGGCAGAAAATGACAACTCAATTACCTGTGTGAAACCATCCATCTCTAATAGATTCCCTTGTTAACTCTGGATTTTTGTAGTAGCCACTAAAAACAGTTTTCCCTCTTACACATATTTCACCACATGGAGGAGTTTCAAGAGGGTTGTATCCCATCTCTGGAACCTCCTCCAGCCTTATTTCATTGTATATTGATACAGCTCCAACAGTACCAACCATACACATTTCATCAGGAAAGCCAAGAGTAGTTGGTCCACATGTTTCAGTCAAACCTGGATTAACCATTGTGTCAATTTGTACTTTCTACATGCTGTGTCATGTTGTCTTAACAAAAACATTTTTAAATTGTCTGTCTATAAGAGTTATCCACATAAATTTAATCTATCAGGGAGAATGTGCTAAAAAAGTAAAATTAAAAATATGCTGTTTATGTGTCTTGTAATATAGTTAAATTTTTAATTACCATAGCCTTGGCATACAAAAGCACAAGTAGTGACACGCAAGAATTCTTCCACCTCAGGACTCAATGCTGCTCCACCAGAGATTATTAGTCGAACACGACCACCAAGCCTGGCTTTGACCTACAATGGAGAAAGTTTTATCAAATTTCAAGAAAAATATTAGTAAAAAGTTATATATAATAAATACAGGTTTTAGTTAAGAGATTATGACACAACCTTTCTGAAGGCTAATAGATCTGCTAAACGTGATGCTTCTCTTTGCTTATATCCTTTTTTCATCCAACCAAGTTTGCTGTGTTTGAAAATAAATGTGAATTAACAGAATATCTCATGATCTCAATAAATGGATAAAGATAAAGATAGGGTACAAGATTCCAACTTACTAGTTATAGAGCAAGCCAAAAACAGTTCTCCTAATTGGGTTAAGGTCTTCCACTGCTTTCTTGATACCTGAAACAAATATTCTTCCATAAATTATCATCAAATAATGTGTCAACAATACCACAAATTTCAGTAATATTATATTTTTAATTAAAAATGATTAAAAACAATAAAACTAGAGTCTATTGATAATATTTGAAGTATATAAAATATTATAATTTCTAATAAGTTTCTTTATGTATTCAATATGTTGAAGTGTGGCCTTGCCTTCATACACCTTCTCAAAAACCCGTGGGACGCCAGCAAACAGTGTTGGTTTCAACTCCATTAAATCATCCCTCAACGCGTTCAGATCCTTCAGAAAACAATTCCACAAATTCACCAAATTAAAGAATATAAAACTGGATATTTATTGGTATGAAGCAAAGAAGAATCATTAACATGTCAATGCCAGCAAGCAAATCCAAATTAACAATAAATTCAAGGACAAAATTACCCCATGATAGTAACCAACAGATGCACCCTTACGGAAAAAGTACTCCTCAATTGTGCGATCAAGGATATGGGCCAAGGGTAGGAATGACAAATACACATCATTCACAGTCATCTGTACAAATTAAGTTTGTGTCACTTTTGCTAAAAGGAAAATGGTACCATATCAGTTAGGCAATGGATAAGCATCAGATTTACCTTGTCTTCAAATTGTTCCATGAAAAGATCCATTCCTCTTACTAAAGCCATTGCGTTTTCATATATTAAAACAACTCCTTTAGGGTCTCCACTTGTCCCACTAGTGTACATTATTGTACAGATGTCATGAGCCTGAGGAGGAATAGCACTTTTGGGGTTTGCTTTTCCCTGAAAGATAATAAGTTGATCTCATTACGCAGGGTAGATCAGAAAGATACCTACCAAAAATCACAGGAATAGCCTACAGAAACAGTTTTACCACTTTATATTTACATCCATGAGCTATTTCTCTAGTAAGTTGCCATATCAAAGTTTCTATAATCTTGGGATTGCATTTTATTTTCATTCAAGAGCAAAGTTATTGTACCAGAACACCTTTACAAAAGGAAAAAGTAACTCACTTTTCCTGTGTGAACAACTTTTGTAAAGTGTGGCAAGTAAGCTTTAAAACAAACCTTCCACAATTGCAAAAGTAGACAAAAAAGTAAAAACTACTTCTCTAAGAACTAACCAACTGCAAGAAGTCATCCCAGGAATATGGCTTAATTCCAATAGCAGAAGCCTTATCTTTCTCTTCCTGTGTTAATGTAGTGAAGCACACCATGGCTGTACCATAAATCAAATTTAGCTTAATTCATTTAATCATTCTGCTAGTTCTAGCACAGAATAATTGAAATGCAAAACTTAAATTCACCTTTAAGTCGCTTTGAGGATTTACATTCAGGATTTAAGACCTGCAAATGATATATTTACTCATAGCTAAGAACCTATGAACTGCAGCTCTGAATCTCTGATATATACAAAATATCTGAAGTGGAACATTATTTAAAAAAAAAACATTATCTTATTGGTTACCTCTTTAACCTTCTTATCCTGGACGAACACAACATCTATTTCTGCATGATCTAGGATAAAATCTACAGCACCATGTCCTGCATTAAAAATATATATATAAAAACTTAAGGTTTGAATGTTGCTTCTTTTTTCTTTGTTCATTTAGATCAGAAAACAAAATTGCACTGATAAAGAAAATGAGTATCAAAGCTTTTTACTAAAATATGTAAAATGAACAAAGTGTGAAGATTTGATTAGGATCATATTTTTTGTCATGGCTCTTAATTTTGCAATACAATAAGAGAGAGAGAGGTGGGGATACATATTTATTTGAGAAAATTTACCAAGGGTGTCGTAGAGAGGCACACAAATTAAGCTTTGAGCAGAACAAGCCTACAATTAAAACATGATTATGAATTATGGTACGATACGTAGCTTCATATAAAGAACATGAGAGAAAACATTGAGAAAGCAAGGGTCATAGAACTGTCAAACCTCCATTGCCACAATCCATTCAGGGCAATTAGATCCGTAAATTCCAATTCGAGCACCCTGTTACATAAAAAAGATTCCCTTTGAAAACTGCTGATCTACTGTACTTACAAATTACGAGGGAAACCATCTCACAAGCACTTACAACTTCGGCTCCACATGCTCGTAAAGCAGAACTTATATGCAGAACTTCATCATAAACTTCCTTATACGTGTTCCACACATATGGTCCAATCTATTAACATGATCCAAAAATAGTTACTTTATTTTTTTTACATATATAAAGTCATATAACAAAACAAATCTCCGTAAGATACCTTTCCATCTACAATTTTACGCCGTCCTAGCATTGGGTTGTTAGGATAATTTTTGACAGACTCACTGCAGCCATCAAAGAAAAAGTTATCAGTGATCAAAATATCATTCATTGATCAACCACCAAAATCTCAGTTTTTATTAACAGACCCCACATTATTGTTATATGGGTAAAGCTCGGTACAGAACATATATTGTATGATTTTAATGTAATAGCGACTGCTGAATCATTATCTGAAATCAATTACCAGAAAATATCCCAAGTTGTGGAGAAATCAGGATCCATTGGTGGAAATTCATTTTTGGAGAAGACACTGCGGTACACTGGACCAACAGAGAGGCTACCATTTTTACCTTCCCTTCCTTCCTCAACCTTAACCGAAAAGGCCTTCATTCTCCTTTGTTGCGAAACCTGAACAAGGCACAACACAAGTGTATCAACCACCACTGAACTTCCATCAGTTTCCCTCAACTTGGTTCACTTTGGTGTATATTCAAGTACCCGTCAATGACAGGCACCAAAAAGTCAAACCTAAAAGTACTACGAAGGTTTTTTCTTTGGTTTAATCATTTTATCAAAACAAAAGTGACAAAAAACCAAGCATAACTAGACACATTGCGTGGTTAGGAAGAAATTTTCACTTATCCGCAATCTCCCAACTAATTTTTAACTATGCTTTATGACCAAAGTTTTAGTAAGCACTTCGCATCTATTCGCTGAACTTTGGCAGAGGTGGTCCCGGATCAGAATAAGACAAGATAACAGTTTTTACATGTCACATATACATAGAAAAACAAGCACCAGAAACATGACTCCGAGACCCCGGGAACGAGGGAGAAGGTGAGAGGGGTTTTTGCTAACACGATTATCATACTCTATAAATTATTATAATATTAGAAAAACAGGCCAAAGAGAAGAAAATTCAAAAGGGTATGGGAAGTCAAACAGTGGAGAACTACGTAAGGGCATAAGAAACATAACACGGGAGATATATCTGTGCTTAGATATAGGTACGGACGTTTGCGTGGATGAGTGTACGTACTAAGTTGTATGAACTGAGGCTGGTTTCCGTGTAAAAAGGGTGTACCTCGCTGCTTCTCTGCAACTTGTGTAGAAACAAAGTTGAGAGCAGACATATTAACGAAGAACCAAGTTGAGAATTTTATAGCCAAGTAAGGAGTTGCAAGTGGAAGTTGCAAGTGTAAATGAGGTAGTTGAAGGTTGGAAACGAATAATAATGAAGACCGAACAGCATCCATGTCGTACAGTAACTTCAATTGCTTCCACGTGATCATGCCCTTCCCCAATGTTTTAGCTATTACACTACTTTTTTCAACTCTGGAAAAAAAAAATAGTAAAATAAACAAAAGGATTCAAAATAAGAAAATTTATACTACTCTACAAATATTTTTAATATAAAAATGTGTAAATTAAATACAATTTAATATTTTATCTTAGAAAAAACACATTTTACTACTCTTTTTTTTTTAATCCCAAACAAGATGATAAAAAAATAGTGGTCACCTACTTTGTTCGGTTCCTTTACTTTATTATAAATAATAACTGAACAGTAGACTGTTTCTTTTCCAAAAACATTTCCGTTCTGTTTCCACTATTCCAACCCAACGCTTAATTTATAAAGGCTAAAATACATTTTTAATTTATAAAATTTGTTTTGTTTTTTATTCTATAAATTTTCATCTCCGTTTATGTTTGTAAATTAATCAATTTTGTTCCTCTCGGTTGCACAGAAATACTACTAGTGTTTTTATTTTAAAATAACTAGTTTTAATACAATAACCATTAACGTAATCATACACAAAATATCGAAATCTGAAAATGAAAATGAAGTTGGATGAAAATGAAGACAGACCCGTAGCAACTCATCAAGTGTGTTAGGTTCACAATGCACACAGGCTCATAAGTGAGCTCATTGATCAATAATCTACAATGTTATCACAGATATGAATATTTTTTATTTGTTTATTTTTATCCACTTATAAAATATAGATTGTATGTTCTATTTTACTTTAATTAGTTTTTTTCACAATGTTTTCTTTTTAAAATAAATATTTTAATTTTTGTCTTTATTTGTTTGATTTTAATTTAAAGTTTTGTCGTTAATTGTTTGACATCATTTTACTTGGAGAATGAAATTTGAAATGAAAAAAATTTTCAATTACTATTTTAAAATTTGTTTGTATGTACTAGCTTATATGCAAGGTCCTAAATATGTGTCATAGAGTAAATAATGTAACTTACATGTGTTGTTATTTGAATTAGTTCGTTTCATTCTGATTTTGGTGGGTAAAATGGAACAGAACAAGATGGGTGGAGCCGCATTACTAGTCTTAACTTTCACTTTTATGTAGATGATGTAGTAAATGATGTCGTTGATTAAAATTAACTCAAGCACTCCACTCTGTTCTTGATGCCTTATTGTGTATTGCATGTATGGAAAAATCGACTTTGGAAGGTACATCAACTTTATCTTACTTTAATATAACACTCACAGGTAATTTTTGAACTCGTCTTAATATTTGCATTGATCCAACAAATATACGAGTATGAATAATATTTTATTTATTTTAATTGAGTATAAAAGGGAATAGTATATCCATATTTATTGTCATATCATTGTTCTCTTACCCATTTTTTTAAAAATTATTAAAACATAATTAGTTTACTAAGTAACGTAAAAAAAAACTTATTTACATTATTCTCTTTAATCTTTAGTTTCGTTTCATTTTAAAAGTTCTTATTTTACTACACAAAATTTCATCTTCACTTAATTGTTTTGAGTTGTTCAATATTTATCAAGTTCATTCAAATCCCTATCACAATCTTACTGGAGATTTTTTCCTTTGTGCGATTTTATTTATATGCTTAATTGTAATTCAAGAGACGCAAACCTTCAATTTCATTGACTTAAATCACTTATAGGACATGCATTTGATCATTTACATTCTTAAATATTTTATTTATTGTTTATTTTTGTTATATGAAAACGTCTAACTCTCAATTTTGAGTGTTTCAATCACATAATCATTTAGTTTAATAGGTAACCTAAAAATCTTATATTTTCTTTTGTATCTAGTTTCATTTGATAGTTGTCATGAAATTTGAATATGTATAATTATTTACTCTTTTTCTATAATTACTTTATATTTATTTAAATTTTGTTTGGTACTTTTATTATAATATTTATGCAGTTTTTTCCTTAACATTTGATTTAAAAGATGTTAAAGTGGTAGAATTTATGTCAAACTCAATATCACAAAGTCAACTTTGTAAGGTGGAGTTTACACCATTATATATAGGGATGATAATGCAGTGTGAACTATGCAAGTCAGTTCATTACCAAAAAGCGCTGGGCGAACTCATTACTCTAGCCAGTTGACCCGCTTAGGCCCGTCTGGCATAACCTATATACCATGCGGGCCAACAGCGGGGCAGGGCGAGTTGGCCTGCTGGCCCGCATAAATAATTTTTTTTTAAAAAAAAACATACCAACAACACAAAAGTGACTTTAGAGGTTACCCAATATCTGACCTTTAGTTAAGTCATGAAGTTAGTAGGAAGAGTGACACTGAATTTAGTTTTAAGTAAAGTCTTTAAAATTTATTAATAAAAAAATAATATAAAATAGAGATTTCAATAAGATAGTTAAAAAGTTAGTAATCTTCATTACAAATATTGTCTACGTATTAGACATTAATATTAATTATAGTTTATAATTATGGTCATTTTCATTTCATATAACTACTTTGCTTTATGGTTACTTTAGTTTTGTTTTAATTAAATTAGACATTTATTATATTTATATTTATTAATCTAGATTATTATTTAAATTTCTTCTGTTGGTAATGTAATATATGTTTGCTACCAACAAAATTGTATCCTTTCAAATTTATCTTATTACTTAATTGGGACAATAATCGATACAATATGACTCGTTTTACATCTCAATTACATTGATTAGAATTTTTAATCATTGTATAATATATATATATATATATATTATTTATTTATATATTAACACACTGGTTTTTCAACTAATATAAAAGTGGTTAACATTCTATATAAGGATGTGTTTTGAATAAGAAGAAAATGATGAAACTTAGATAATATTAATTATACATACCAACACCAAAATTTGTTCAATCCAAACGTTCTATACTGCTTTAGCTCCAAAAGACCTTAGTCTAACACGATTAAAATTGTGTTTTTGTTAAAGAAAGAATATTGAGAAAGAAAAGTGTTATGAACTGAAAATTTTATAATAAACTAAGGAATGAAGATCTAATTTATATATATAAATTTTATTCCTATTCACTTTAAAATTTATTATTAAAATATCCGGGTTAATTCCCTCTTTTCATCACTCTTCTTTCAATAAACAAATACTTCTACAAAAACTTATCAGGAATGTCTTTAATATAT
>Ga0123341_1007086_pt1 | contig 10198 bp, 8 predicted proteins | sample Turbeapinknodule_FD_89959 | JGI IMG/M metagenome (GOLD analysis project Ga0123341, IMG submission 89959) | Root nodule microbial communities of legume samples collected from Mexico - Turtle bean Mexico pink nodule | ecosystem: Host-associated > Plants > Roots > Nodule | place: Mexico: Nepantla...
AAAAAAAAAAAAAAAAAAAAAAAAAAAAAAACTTGTACCAAAGGTTTCGTGATACAAAGCTAAAAATAAAACAATATTTTTTATGAATTTCTTTTCTTCAAGTTGTCAAATCTTCCTTCTCTTTATATGAACTTGATTCTTGTCTTCAATTGCTTCCCTCTCCAAATAATCAATGTTTTTAGCTTTTAACTATGAATCATCAAGTAGAAATTAACTTCACAACTTCAAAACCAAACTTCCACTCAATATGAATTTCACCTTATGAGGCCAACAAGTAAAAAATCAAGAAAAGCTCAATTAAAATTGTTAAACTCAAATGGATTAATTTGACAACTGCAAGGAGTATTTTAAGACACAAATCAACAATTTAAGCTAACGAAAACAGTGAGCACTCAAATTGGAAACCTAGGAATAACACTAGAATAGATTTCAAAAAAACTTCTAGAATGAAACAGACACTGAAACCTCCAAAATTTGTGAAACTTCATCCAAAAACATTTTGTGTATGAAATTTTTATGTGAGAATCTTAACACAATATTTGATCAAAAGAAACAAATTTTAGGTCAAACGAATGTGTATTCAGAGAGAAATAAATCAAGTATTGTAGTAGAGTATTTACATATTGAAACTATTTTTCAGCACTAGCAGAGATGATTCAAAAATTTACTGGGAAATATTATAATGAATTTGAATCTCAAACTTTTATCCCAACTCCACAATACATCAAGTAAGGTGTGGTAAAAATTTCAGGCCAAAAAACCCAAGGTATGAGGTACAATAAATTTTATACTGAGAGCAACACCACACTGAAACTATTTTTTCTGAGCTGAAAACATCCCAACTTTTACTGTTTATAACTTTTTTTTTTCTATTTTGTTTTTGGACATTCTGTTTTAATTGGATACCATCAATAAATTTCAGATTTTCTATTTTGTTTTTTAACGTTTTGTGAATTTTTTTTTTTACCAAATTAAAAACCCACAATAAACTGGAAAGAAAACAAGTTCTCACAACAGAGACAAAATTTCACAAAAAACTGGAAAGAAAAGAAACCTAAGGGATTTGAAAAAGAGGAATTGCAACTCAATACATAATAGAAACCTAACTCTAATGAACTTGTTAATGATCTATTAACACGATAAGAGACTCAAAAACATAAAAAAGAAGAGCACACAAAAGGTACAAAATGACTCAAACCATATGGATATTCATTGTAAAAACAAGAAACAAAAAAATCTAACAAAGGACTACTTGATTTTATGACATATATGGAAACAACATGACTTTAGACAACTAGAAATGGATCATAAAATAAAAATGAAACCAACATAAGCTATTTTTACCAAAAGAAAATGAAAGAAAACTCAACAAAAATCAAAAGCACGCAAGATAAACTCAAAAGAACTCCTAAACACCAATATAGATGGTTCAAGAAAAAACAAACTATCTGTACCGATTAAACTAAATAAAAACAAATTTAAATGGTGGAAACACATTTAAAGCAAATTCAATACATTCTAAAAAGTGAGGAACAACACGAAAATGGAAGAACAAAAGGTAGAACAACTTATCTCCTGAAGACCTAAGCTTTTGATACTAAATGATGCAAACCTAGCTTGTTATGGCTTCTTCTTTGTTGTAGTTTTGTATGTTGCGGAAGAATGGACTTGAAAGTGACATTAATGGCTGAAATGAAGTGTGAAGAAGATGAAATGAAGAAGAGAGGTAGAGGCTTAGAAGAGGTGTGACCACCTTCTAAGAAGATTCAAGCAAAACACCAATAGAAGTGCAAACTTGAAAGTGAGAATTTGAAGAAAAATGAGCTAGCAACTTGGACAACATTTCATTATCAATTGAAATCTCATTTACAAGGGGGCTAACACTTGTATTTATAGTGCTATGGGCAGCCAAGGTGAAAGCTTTAACCTTAAAAAGATGGTCTAGAGCTGCATTGGGTCCAAGGAGGCCCAATTGTAACTCTAGATATATTTTTTTTCTTCTATTTACACCCTACTCTAATTGGCCCAATACATGGCCCATGAAAATTGGCCTAGAACATGGCCCATGATAATGGCCCAAATACAAGGCCAAAATAAAGCCTATACTACTTTGTATAATGTTTATAAAACTAGATAAAAATGGAAAAGCATACAACATTAATTCTCCCTGAGATGAGAGTGTTTTAAGATCCTTTTCTTTCTTCCAATCTTCTTAGCCAAATGTTTAGAGGCTGAATGGGTTTTCATCATAATGACTATGTGAACAAATAAATGAATGAAAGTTTCAATCGTCATAATCTGGACTATATAAAGACCTTGAAGAAGAAGAACAAGATAACAAAACATACAAGCATACAAAGATTAGAACAAACAATTTAGCATTCATTATTTTAGTGTGTTGAGAGAATATTTCATATATGTTGTTAAGAGCACTCATAGTTTAGGGAGTAAGCCTTGTATTGTAAATCCTTCACCATGTGAAGATTACCCTGTGATCTTTCACTGTTTGCTCTCCTGTCGAGAGTGTCTTTCTCACTTGTTGAGAGGTCTTAGTCTCAGGGAGAGATTAAAACTTGTTGCCCGGAGAGGTGTTCAATAGTTGTTGCCTACCTGGAGAGGTGGAGAATACTTGTATACCTGAAAAGGTGAAAAATACTTGTGTTGATAAATGGTCTTAAGCGATTTTTTGCGTACTTTTTTCTTAACCCTTTATACTTTAGATATTGCTTTGGCTTGATTTTTTCCAGGTAAAAAAAAGAGTTCATACTCTATTCAGTCCCCTTTTATAGTCAACTATACCTTCAGTACAATCTAAAATCTTTTTTTCATGCAAAACATGACTTTTGGATTATAAATTCAGAAGTTATAAAAGTTTCTATATTGTACAATTTGAAAGTCATTTTTTTTTTCAAATTGCACAACCCGAAATTCATTTTTTCATATTTTTCGTATTTTTAAAGGTGCATAAGGAAATTATAGGGTGCAGAAAGAATCCTCTTGTTTTATTGACAAATCTGGTCCATTTGTGTGTTAGGATTGATTGGGCAAATCCGTGAGCATTGGGCCGCTTTGGTTAACACTTTGTTTTTTCTGGAACATATTTGGGTGTGTCTTCCTACACCTTACACCTTGACAAAGTTCTTTCTAGACCCATCAAATGAGTAAAAAGACAAAAATGGCATATCTATTCTGGTCTCATTTTGGAAAGCTTTTTCCATAATACATTTTAGAAAATTTATTCTGGAAAACACATTCCAAAATGTATTATACGTTTTGGAAATCTTATTGCAGAAATCTTTTACCAAAAATATTTCTGAAAATATTTTCCATAATACTCTTTTAAATTCTAGAAAGGGTATATGAGAATATTCCATAAAAGCTAATCTAGAAGTCATTAAAAAAGGGGTAAAATTTTATTTTTGGATATTGATGGGGTGCAGGAAGAACTTTGTCGGAGGACAGGAAGAAACACCCAACATATTTTTACATTCCAAAATTATTTTGCAGAATTCTAAAATTACTTTTCCATGATGAAATTTTGATTTCCGAATTCTATTCTGGAATTTTATTTCAGAACATAATAATATATTTCATATTTTTTTTTCTAAATATATTTTTTAAATTCCAGATTTTCATTTTCAAAATGGAAAACATTTTTGGAAAATTAAAAATGTATAGGGTGGAGGTTCAAAAAGTTGGGGCAGTTTCTTGTTGCACCCCTCATTTTTTCCTGCACCCCCACACTGTTATGCAAAGACCAAACTATCCCTATTATTTTTTAAAAACCCTAAAATGTACTTGAACTATATTTATTCTTTTTGCATTTTAGATTATAAAATCTGGAAAATTTTGGATTGGCACTTCTGGTAAAATTTCAAATCCACCAATCCGTAATTCAAAATATGTATTATACATTCAAAATCCATCATTCAAAAAGACATTTCGGATCCACCAATTCGTAACAGAAATATGCATTCCAGATCCAGAAATTCATAATTAAAAAAAAAAAATTCCGAATTCACCAATCCGTAACAGAATTAGACTTTCGGATTCAGCAATTTGGAAAACAATAATTTATGCAAATTTTGTTTCTCGAACACTCCCTCATCCGAAAATATATTCAATTTCGAATTGTTGAATCCGTAGCACATTCCCAGATCCTATTTTCGATAACCACGATGTCCTTTTTCAAATAAAAGGTTAAGGCCAGTTTCGAGATTTAGAAAATTGTGAGGGTGCAGGAAGAAAAAGATAGGGGTGCAGGAAGAAGAGGCCTAAAGTTGAGTGTTGAAAGCATTTGCCTTATCAGACTGTTTCTTCCTGCACCTTCATATCTTCTTCTGCCACCTCCATACACAACATGAAAATATATTTTTGTCCTTCTTGTGTCACCCCCATAGAGTAGATTCTGGATTATGTAATTCAAAAACTCATTTGAAAAAAGACTTTCGGATTACATAATCCGGAAGTTAGATAAGACTTCCAGATTATGTAATCCGGAGAATAATCATGCATCTGAAAAATGGCTTCCGAATTATGTAATCTAGTAGCTAATTACAAATTTGAAAAATAAATTCCAGATTATGTAATCTAGAATATTATAAAGAAGAATTTTTGGAAATATGGAGGTGAGAGAAGAAGGTATGGAGGTACAGGAAGAAAGAGTCGCCTTATCGCTGGCTCTTGAATTGGGCCGTGCGAGCCCATTGACTCCCGCAGACAACACACCCAGCTTACCTTTGGTTAATATCGCTGGCAGTAGTTGTAGTAGAGGAGTTGATAGAATAGAAGGCAATAGAACCACCGATACATGCTTCACAGCGACGGACCTTACTCAGCTCCTCCATTCTTCTCTGTTGTATTCAGTCTTCTCACTCTTCGCCAAAATCTCCACAAAATGCCATTTCCTTATTTATATCTCTGATTCCTTCTTTCATCTATCTTCTCTTCTATGCTCCTTCATTCATAACAGGCTATGGCTTTCACTTCCACTCTCTCTCTTTACTCTCACCCGCAGGTAACCAACTCCGTCACTCACACCTAACTAACCGCTCCTCTTTTTCCTTCTTTGTCGTTTAAACCCTAACGCTTTCGCAGGTTCGCCTCCGCAACCAGCGCTTGCAATCTCTAGCCTTCACCGCGGCCGGCGTCGCTCAATTTGCGCCGCTTCCCGCTCTGAACTGTCGGAGAACGCGTTCTTCGAGAGGGCGATTCGGAAGCTTTGTGGTCAGGGCTTCTTCCAGTGTGGAAGGAACTCGCCCGCGCGCCGCCGGTTCTCGCAGAGTCTATCGCCAGTCTCAGGCCAACGCGCCGCTGTCCAGTGCTCCGGTGAAGCAGATTGCCAACGTTGTTGGCCCCTTCGCCGTGTTGGTGGCCCTCTCTTTTGGTACCCAGTGCTTAATTTTCCTTTTTTTTGGCTATTTTATTTCGGTACTCTTTTTTAGTCGTTTATACCGTTGCCTGCATTCTGATCTATGATGCATGGAAACTGTGCGTGCCAGTATCGATTTCGAGTAGGCGTATTCCGATTAACTATCACTTTGTTGCTAGACCAACACGTGGTACACTTTCTCTTAACGGTGGTAGGCAATTATGAATTAACATTCCAAAGACGTTTTTTTCTTTCTTTCTACGTGACTTTCTGTATCAATGACAGAATTTGGAACCGGATGTTGGTTACTTCTAGCACATTGTCAGTTATAACTTACAAGTACTTTTGGGTGAAAAAAATCAAAGAAGGAAAACTGAGCTGATGTCGTAAGTTAAAATCAAATACACTGAACTTCCATAGAAGCTCTCTCCACTTACTTCTCTAAAAGTTAAGTTTCATGAGTTGATTTTAGTTTATGGAGAAGTAAAATGCATTTTACCCTTATTTTCTTCTGTTACAAGTCATTGGAAGAATTGAAGCAGGCAATATGAGACCTGTAAGAGAAGAAAATAAAGGTAAAACTGACAATTTCGCATAATGCCAATTGTTTTAAGATGAAAACTGACACATTGGGGGCATATCTCTTCCCATCGGCATAAACATGCTAACATAACAGCAGACTCATGTCATGATTTGAACTAAATTTATGTGAATTTACTGAGTTTAATCCAGTTTGAGTTTGCAAGCTATTTGACTCATTCTTCTCAATGCAATCATTGAATTTGTTTGTTTCAACTCATTAGCTAAACTAGAATTATAGAAGGCTCAAGTTCTTATAATATATTCACTTGTATTGCAAAGAAGCGAAAACTGCAAAAATTATACATTCCAAGGTCGTATGGTAAGCATTGGTGGTTGAGAAGTATTTGATATGATTTACAGCTGTGGCACCTCTTGTCTCCCTGGAAATTCCTTGTCCCTTTTAATGTTTTGAAGCCCTATTAGTATTAAATACAATTTATTTTAAATTAATATTTTTCCTGTAACCCATTCCCTCTTCCCATGACTCAAGTAAAGAAAATTTTCATGTGTATCTCTCCTACCGAGTATCTAATTCAAGTATCTGACTCTAGTTGGGTATACATTTTGAAAAATCCTTGCTTCTCACAATTAATCAGTGTTTTGGTGCTATTAGCATGTTTCTGTTCTTTTTCCTTGTTGTTGCTGCTCTTGTCTTATTTGTTAGATTTCATAATAGTGGTTGTACTAACTTGTTTTCAGCTTACAGTTATCTGGAAATTAGTGGAGAAGCTTCTTGTTCCAGCTCCGAAACAACAATTGAAATCTTCGCCTGTGGAAAGTCAACCCCCTTCACAAGGACTGAAGTGGTCTTTTGCTGCTGGTACAAATTTGTTATCCCAGCTTGGGGCAAAGATTGAGAGACAATCTAAACAGAAGCTCAATGAGTTTGCTCGGGAATTGAGGGCATTTCCTAGTATTGATATGTCAGGTATGCTGGCTGGATTGAAAAATTTATAAATGAGAAAGATATTTATGGTTATCTGGAACACTTTAGATTCAATAATGAAGATTCTTCTTTGATAATTTTTCAAAATAACTTTATTATTTCACCATTTTTAGACTGGATCTGATTCATTTGTTTTCATGAATACCAAAGTTTTTATTGGCTAATCTAATTGATATTGGATTTTCCTCGATCTATAAGACTGTAACATCTTCCAAAGGAAGGTTTGTGTCTCCTTGTTTTTTCTTTCTTTTCAACTTAATTTCCTTTCACACTTTTAGGAATTGATTTGTTAAATAATGTTTTTGGTAATTCAGGAAATACAAAATGATTTGATTTTTGAAATCCTTTTGATTTTTATCAATCTATAAATATACTCATTTTGTGACTGGATTTGATTTCATTTTAGTTTTAATTATTTGATTGACAATTTTGCTGTTATTATTAGTTTCCCACTTAATCACAATCTTAACAAGGATAATAAAGTAAATTACTTAACTTTTTCTGGGTTACCTGTTATAAAGTAAATTACCTAACTAAATGAATTTCTTTTATTGCTAATATATTTTGTAAAAGAATTTAAACCGTATACATATGATTTGATTTCTAAGTCCAATTAGTTCATTTCAAAACATAAAAAATCAATATTTTGATCACTCATAACACACTAGATATTTCTTGCTTCATTGCAGTTGACATGACTATTTTAAAATGTGGGTACCATAGAAATAAATTGACAAATAAAAGCCAAAATAATTTATTTATCGTACTTAAAATTTGGCAGGGCGCAACTTTGGAGATGAAGGATTATTCTTCCTTGCTGAGAGCTTGGCATTTAACCAGGTAACAACTATCCTCCATTTATCATTGCTTTCATATTTTCATTGTATATTTATTGCTTACAGATAAGTTGCCTGTTTTGATACTGTCATTAAACTAATAATGTGTGATGTTACCTACTGTACAGTCATATTGCAGAATTATTTGAGTATTCATTGCTTCAGTTACTAATGAAGAAATCTACTGAACATTGAATCAATTTGAACATCTTTGAAAGCCAAAGATAAGTGTCAATGTAACTATCATATGTCACATGTAATACCTTGCTTAAAAAAGGCACATTTACACAATGGCACGAAGGAAAATCCCAGAATTCGTTTTATTGTTGTGATCCTTTTAACACGTTGAATTATTAAGTGTATATCTTCCCCAAGTATATAACTTAAATCAGAGTGTCATCATGGCTTAGTCAATGTACTTAAGGTTGGAATATTTCAACATTTACTTTAAATAAATCCATCTGTGAGCTTTAGCTAGTTGGTTCGCAGGTTATATGAAGCTGATGTGAGTGTATCTGTAAAGGTCAGTAGAGCTAATACATGTTGAAAGGTGAGATACGAGTCAGTGAATCCATTTAAAAGTATGCAACTTACAGTGGCATGGCATGATGTCTGTTCTTTCTGAGAATGAATCATGCTTCCTAAATCACTTAGTCTTGTAATCTTTCAAGGTCAAGTGTTTTTATGATTGAATGTTTTGGGTTAGATGGTCAGTTAATATCAGTATCTGCAAAGGCACACTTAATGGATTTGGACAGAGGTTCCACTTTTGGTCTGTAAAATATGCTCCAATGAAAGGGTGACAAAAGAGAAATAAATATTTTCTGATTATGCTTGAGTGTATTATCTACCCAGCAGAATGGACTTGTTTTTATTCAAGAGTATTGCAAAGCAATTTACAAGAGAACAATTAAAAGTAATTCCTAAGATTTATTGAACCTAGCTATAATCTCTAGGCTACTTGGAACAAATTAACAAAAGCTCTAATCTCTTGAATATCCTGATTTCCAACACACCCGCTCAAGCTGGAAATTAAATACTTTTCCATTCCCAATTTGCATACCATTCTTTCAAATGTGAACTGCATAATCCTCTGGTAAGAATGTTTGTGAGTTGACTTTGTGAAGGTACATATGGAGTACAAATCAATCTGAATAAAAAATTTCCTTGACAAAATGCTTCTTTAAATCTATGTGCTTTGATCGCTCATCTCAATAGGATTGAGCAATGTTGATAGCTGACTTATCATTTATGTTAGAGTCTTTTAAGTCCATCATGTTTAATCTCCAAGTCTTCTAAAATAACTTTCAACCAAAGTAGGTCATAGTTACCTCATGCCATAGCTTAAAGCTCTGTTCCGGTACAAGATTGAGCCCCAACATTCTGCCTTTTACTCCTCCAAGTAAATAAATTTCCTCCATGAAAGGCACAATATCCAGTGGTGAACCTCCTATTAGTCACAACCTTGCATAGTCAACATCAGTGTAAGAGTCAATAATTGCACAAACTCCCTTTTCTAAGATGTTTGGATGAAAAATTGGTATTGTTCACACAGAATAGTAATCGGCAAAAGAAAAGAACTGAAGCCAAATGAACCTTGAGACAAGTTAGTGATAGCATGGGAAGATCTAATACCAATACAACCACTTGATTATTGCATTCTTTTATTGCTTACTTTTCTCCTTGTAAATTTTTTTGGCTCTCCAACATCTATGCTTCACAAATAATTGCCCATTTAAGAGTGGGATCATCATTAAAAACAAACTCATTTCTTTGTCTACATCATCATCTACTTGCCCCACTAACCTGAGTGCACTCATCAATGTCATTTAGTACCAATGTTGTCAAAATCGTGAGTTTACTCGTATACTCGCACGAGTCAGCAAGTTTGGAGGGCCAACCGATGTGACTCGGCTGATGATCTGGATCGGAGCAGATTGGAGTGCGGCACCGCATGGCTCAGTGGTGGATTGTGATTCGTGCGTGACCATTTTTGATCAAATTAGGTGGAACTTGGATCGCTCCAGTTAAGGCCCAATGTCAGAATTTAAGGCCCAAAAGGTGATATCTCTTCTACAAGAGTGAGAAATCTCCAAAGTGAAAAATCCCCAATCGAAAGAAGAAAGAAAACCAGCTTGTCATCACTCACGCTCGCCACAACGTCGCCGTCTTCATTGTCTTGCTCTCGTCGTTGGTCGCCGTCTCTTGCGCTCACTGCCACTCGTCGATCGCACCACTGTACCCACCTTGGTGTTCTCCTTTTTTTAACACGCATGCACCCCTCAAGTCAATTCCCACTCAACAAGTACCAATTGATATTTAATCCACCACAAAGCTTAAAGGTCAAAGAAAGAAAGCAAGAAACAAATTAATTTGAAAACACAGTACCACACAAATGGAATTAAATGTGACACAACTAGAAAGAGTTCAAATGAAATTAGACAAGCAAATAAAAAGGCACTC
>Ga0123341_1007088_pt1 | contig 10198 bp, 8 predicted proteins | sample Turbeapinknodule_FD_89959 | JGI IMG/M metagenome (GOLD analysis project Ga0123341, IMG submission 89959) | Root nodule microbial communities of legume samples collected from Mexico - Turtle bean Mexico pink nodule | ecosystem: Host-associated > Plants > Roots > Nodule | place: Mexico: Nepantla...
AAAAAAAAAAAAAAAAAAAAAATAAACAATGGTTATTGCACATGTGTTTCTGTTAATATATATATATATATATATATATATATATAATATACAAATACATACTTTATTTTTTTTATAAAATCTGATATTTTTTCAAATAGACTAATTATCTTATAGTCGTTTTTGAACAAAGTTACCTAAAAAAAAATATTCTGAGTATAATAGATTAATACAATGATATAACTTTTGCAGTTGCCCACATACACACTTTTTTCTTCTTCTTTCCGTCCATTTAACTTCTACCGAATAAACTGTAAATATATAATTTTATTAATACCCGTGTTCTTATTTATAAACAAAAATATTTTTAAATATGAGCAACTTCTAACTACTTTTACTTATGATGATTTTTTTTTCTAAAATGCCTTAACTTTGATCAAGGTCTTATTTTTAATATAATATCATAGTATAAGATCTTAGATTTACAAAAAAAAAATTAAAAAATATATTAAAAAACTAATATAAAATTTAATATAGTTAGTTAACTAATTTATAACATAATTACACACTAATAAATATGGGTAACTTACTTATGAGTTTAATCAAATTTATTATTGATTTTTTTCCTATTAGTATTATTATTGTAATTGATGCAAAGACTTCAAATGAATATGTCATACTTTAAACAAGGTTAAGTACAGAAAAAACATAATGCTTCCTAAATTACAAATGACCTGGACCATTAAATTTTAAATGGAGTAATATTTTCAGTTTTTAATGAAATATTAATATAAATATTTTTTTTATACATAATTGCATTAATATTTATATTTAATGCACAAGAGTGAAATTGTTATTGTGGGCAATATATTTATTGCTATTGTTAATCTATTTTAAAATCTGAAATGGGATAGAAAACTGATGATGAGGTAAAGTTTTCAAGATTTGAATGAAATATTTTCCACTGTGTGGACCGTGGAAAAAGCTTTCACAGAAGCTTTTGAGGCTCAGTAATCATTGATTTGAAGTACAAACGCGTTTCCGAGTCGAACGTGGAAAATTTCAATGCCCGAACATGCGGCCATAATTCAGTTCTATTACTAAGAAAGAACCACTGAGGAAAATTTCGTTAACATTGTGTGAATTTAATACTTTCTATAACATTCCTATATTCAATTTGAAATTATTTTATTAATTTTATTTAATCAACAACAACTAAAAAGTAGTAAACTAATATATTGATTTTAGAAAATCCAATAAAAGTTTGGACATGCGATGGGTCTACCACTACTCAATGCGTCTGTTCTGAAAATTTTAGTTATTCGAGAATTTGTGGTTTTCATATACATGTTAATTATAAATCAAATCTGTAAAAGTAAAAATGTTTATCCTTTCAACTATAAAATATCTGCTCAGTTAACTAAAAATGCAACATCTTTTTTCCTTTGAGAATTTTTTAGACTAAATTTATTACTATGAAGAGAGAAAAAAATGGAATAAAGTTGAATAATTTGATTATAGTAAAATGTAAAGAAAAGAGAAGAAGTAAGGGAGTGAGTCATATATCTCTGTTTGTTTCCCATAAAACAGTAACAAGGAAGAAGTGAAGTTTCCCATATATTTCATGGTGTTTTCTCTTTAAAATATGGCTAAGCCAAAATAAAAGTGGGGTAGCTCTTCTTTATGCATCAATATTCATGCTTTTATGTTTATTTTGACCATTTCTTCTCCTATTTTTTTATTCCAAATCCTATAAAATAGAGTTTTAAGTATTACATATTTAAATGAAAAAGTATAATTAATTAATAGATTTTTCTATTATTAAAAAAAAAAACAGTCAAATACTTTCCCTTCCGTTCAAATTTTGAGTCTTATAAATCCTTCTTCGTCTCACCTTCCGAAGCAACTCCTCTGTCTATTTCACACTTACCTTCACTTCCACTTCGTTGCTTTATATCTCCTCACTCAAGCATCCCCTTCATTTGGCATAACATCACTACTTCACTTTGCCTTCAATAATCTTCTTAAAATTATCAAATCCCTGAACTCAGGAATTCAAGGTTTTGTGCAACCAAGTAGGAGAGTAATTCCCTATCTGTTGTTGTTTTTAGTTCATTTACACAAAATGGAAGAGAGCACCAAAAGAAAATACTCTAGCCTGATCCATGAACTTATCCAAGGAAAGGAGCTAGCAAAGCAGCTCGGTAACCATCTGGTTTCTTCTTCTCCATCACCCCATGAAACCAATGAATTGTTGGTTGATCAAATTCTCTCGTCCTATGAGAAAGCCCTCACCATGCTGAACCGAGGGTTTACTGTGGGAGAGGCCAAACCCACCACTGGCACCATGATGGATTCCCATTGTTCTCTTACAAATGGTGCAAGTCCCAAAAGTGAGGTCGCGGACCGTGAATTTGAGCACAAAGCTGTCACCAAGAAAAGGTAATTTCAAGAGTTGCCAAGTTCTTGTTTTTGTGACTTGTGTCAGTTGTTGAGACTCGTGATCTGATTTCAATATGGGACCCTTTGAATTTGTGGCGTGCAGAAAGACCATGCCTAGATGGACGGAGCAAGTGAAGATTTGCTCAAGTACAGGACTCGAGGGGTCTTTGGATGATGGATATAGCTGGAGAAAATACGGGCAGAAGGATATTCTTGGAGCTAAGTTTCCAAGGTCAGTTAGAAGCTCTCTTCTCATTTAACTTTCTTGTTATAAATTAATCAAGTCTGATTAACAGTAATTTTTCTCAGGATAAGTTTGTATAATCGGTGGTTAATTACCTGAATGGGAAATAAAATATGCATCTACGATTACTTATCTTTCGTTGTTTTAATTTTTCTAGTCCCTCCAGTATTTTAAAAATGACTCTGCATTCAGTAAACTAATTCAAATGAACCTAAATTCGTGCATTGTGTTAAAGGCGTTGAGTTGTATTAATGAGGTTATGTGAGTGGTGCAAGGGATGTACGTCCTTGTAGTGGAGAAACGTGGAACTCTTATCAAACAGGACCACTTGTTGTAGAGTGTCATGCTGGTTGAGTTTGACTGCTAATATACGCCATTCATTATTAAATGCTATAACATGCAAATTGCAATCGAGTTTTGGCTATTTGGAGCAAACTAAGTTTGCTAATCTAGTTTTTATGTAAAGAAGAAGAAACTATTTCATAGTTTTGCAAAAAACTGACGAGTTGTGGTTTGCATTGCAGAGGATATTACAGATGCACACATAGAAATGTTCAAGGGTGCCTGGCAACAAAACAAGTTCAAAGGTCAGATGAAGATCCAACAACAATTGAGGTGACCTACAGAGGAAGACATACGTGCACGCAAGCTAAGTATTTGAACAAGTCATTCCCCTCAAACATAAAGATGGGTTTGGGGGAAAATCAATTCCACAATGATCAAAATAATCAACCACTTCACGAGAAAACACAACATACCCCAGCGGGGATTTTTACCTTTGAAACAGAGGGTATAGTCAAAACCGAGGAATTGGAAATCAAGGAGGATATCCTTACATGGTTTTCATTTCCTTCTCAATCAAATGGATCAGAAAACGAGGACAACATGTTACCCGAGTCGACGCTTGAAAACCATTTCACGGAAAGCTTTTCTCCTGTATTCATATCACCAGCAACTTCAGAATCAAACCCCTTTTGTTTGTCAGCATGCCACTTGGACAGCACTGAACTGTTATGCCAACATATACAAACCTCGGACAACACTGATATCACTGAGACAGTTTCAGCCCCAACTTCAGTAACCAACTCCCCAATTCTGGATTTGGACATTTGGCTTCATAAAGGGGATTTTGACACAGATTTCCCTTTCAACACTCCTGATTTTTTCTCTTTATTCGAACTTCCCTGCACTTCCACTTAGATAGTTAAAGAGTGGGTACGAACTAAGAACAGCGTAGCCATAGTCTGTTCCGGATTAACTGGCGAGTCTTACATCCTGGCTATGGAAGGGTAATCATAAGTCATGTTGATAAACGAAGACAATGAAACCTCCTTGTCATGCAAGTTTAGTAGAGTTTTCATGTATGTAATGTACGTTTTACCTAAGGTGTAGTGCGTAAATAATTTGTAGCTGTAGTCTACTTATGCATTTTGTTACTTGTAATTGGTTCAGGTGTTTCTTTGGGTTCCTCAGGAATTGAGTTTCTGAAATGAACGAGTTCTCATATCAGTTGTTGTCTAAAGTTTTGAATTGCGATGAATGGTCAATGTCATATCACTAAACAAGAGAAAAAGATTGTGATCAATTTGGCATAAGGATCCCGATTCCTTGCAGTAAGGGAATTCAGGCATTCAGTCAATCATAACTGTCTGGTGAAGATTGGTAAATTCGACGAAGAATATACATTTAAACCGCAAACAGCCTGATTTTCATACTAGTCTGAATTCATGACTAACTTCTCGGCGTCTCGGGCTCATAATCTAGACACTTCACAACTTTCTTCTGAGGACCAGTTTTAAAAGTTAGTTGTTAAGTTAGATAACTTCTCATAATATTCAATATGAAACTTAGACACTCCATTATATCCAAATCCCTTTCAATTTGGTAACTCTCAGAGAAAAATTCACTTCTCTCTAGTTGATTTGAAACTCGGTTTATTTTTTAATCAAAAATAAAAAAAAGTTCTAACAGTAATATAGGGAGGAACAAGAAACGAGGCAGATGCCTGGTATTTGTTGTGTTACGGGCAGATACAGCAAGATGGTGTAGATGGAGACTAGATTTCACCCATCCTTCTTGCACATCTGATACAATCATCCAATATCATCTTGGCATCATATTTGTATACAAATCCTTTGTCACACAGCTTTGTTGAGGTCCACTTGATATCCTTCCTTTGCCCATCTTTATATCTGAAATGTAATTTTCAGACGAAAACTGTAAACAACTAGTAGGAAGAAAACTTAATTGGTGTAATCCAAGACTATAAAATCATGTAAAAATGTGATCTTAATCGTGCTTAAAGTTATTCCATTGAAAATGTCCTTATTTAACATCTATTTGCATAAAAGATACTACTATTTAGGCCTTTGAGTTAGTCTTTAAGAAACAAACAAAAGAGACCAAGAGAAGAAATAAACCTAGCAGTAACTAAGAACAGGAAATCAAATCACTTACTCTTGTTTGACGGTGAATTCTGGATGATAAAGAGCATAATGGTTAGCCATCTCTTGTAATGAAATGTAAGAACTTGCACACAAGAATCTTCCACTGATGGAAGTGCTTTCCATGCAGAAAATATGAGCTTCACAGACGTCATCAATGTGTACAAGAGGTACTTTACCCAGCAATCCATCTAGGAACTTGAGTGATTTGTAGGATATTTCATTTTGCACGATCTGTGCAATACAAACTATTCTGCTACCGAGTGTAGACGGTACAAGGCAGTCACCTCCCACTAGTCCACAAACAAGTGTTACCACCTCCAATCCTCCACCATTTTCATCATTCCCATAGCTCAACAGATGTTTCTCAGACAGTGTCTTTGAATAAGTATAGTCCTTGAAATATAAGGCCAATACAATAAAGTCAACATTTGGACATTTGCACCTCTGTATCATATTTCATTCTTGTATATGAACAATAGCAATAAACAATCTCAATGATGTAAGAAAGTCAACCGATGAAATTCCGAAGATTGATTTGTAGTACATGAGACTTAATATCAATAATGAATTTGGATGACTTGTATCCTAACTCCTAAGTTAAATTTATTATTTCATCAACAAACTTTTACTAGGATATGATTTAAATGACTCTCATACCATCTTAAGTAGTGGACTTTAATCTTATAAAACCAACTGGTTTGTAAAATAAGATTTGAACTCACTTATATATTATGAATTGACTTTATATCTAATTGTCGTGAGATCTTCAAAATACTCCCTCACTCCAAGCGATTAATGTGTGAGACTAGATATTTATGGGTGATTCGATATCAAGTGACACGATAGGTACAAGGTCTCATTAGGATAAACTTTAATATCATCATAAGAATAAGACTTTAAACCTAACTAAACATTACAAAAAATAAAAGATGAAATTTTCATTCACTTTTGTACTTTGAATTCCAATAAGAATGGATGTTGCATTTTTGCATGTCTTTTTCTTCTAAAAAAATAGGAATACTCTTGTTTTACGTTCTCCACCCCGAGGGATGTTTTTTTTGGAGGTGACTGCCTCTCGAGTTTCTCTTGAGAAACTTAGAAAAAAGTTAGAAAGTTCCTTTGATTAAGTCTCAGCCATATTAGTAAGAGTTTTGACATCTCCAACAATAAATCACATTGCCTATGACCGTTACTAGCACCTTTTTCTTGTTTTATTTACTTTTTCTGTTTTCTATTTCATTTATTTATATAATTTTGTTTATCTTATCCTCTTTTACATTGGTTAAAACGAATGGAAAGAAAATCTTCTACCTTTTTCAATTCATCTGTATCATAAATGTTTATATCTTTGTTTCTATCACATGTCTTGTTTCTTTACTTACCTATTATAACCCAGACAACAAAAAGAAGTGCAAATGACACAGCAAGGAGTAGCAAAAATCCGAATGCTTTCTTTGAAACAAATTGAAGAATTTAAAGCTGACAACTAACCTTGTACATAGGATCAAGGTAAACGTATTCCAAGGAATCATTGAGAGGGGTCCAGCAAGTTTCATCCATCACATCTTTGAAGTCACTCCCATCTTCTTTCAGTGGAGAGGCTGAAACAACAGACGCAGTGTAGATCAGACGTTTCACCGTCCCTGATCTCACACAAGACATCACAATACTTTTTGCCCCTGCAACTGCTGCTTCTGAAGTATCCTTGTACTGCGATGTATGCATTATACATCATCACATCACTCATATATACTATTAACATGTTAAAACTATAATCTGTCAAGACTCTTATGCCATGTTTTAAACAGATTTAGTTATGTATAGAGTTAGACAGGCGAACCTGAGGTGAATCTGGTTCATGGGCGAGGGGAGTAGCAACATGAAACACAAACTCACATCCTTGAATTGCAGGATCAAATTGAGTTGGATTGTAAATATCAGCTTCAAACAGAACCAGATTGGCTTCTGCATGAGGAAGGCTCTTTAAGAGCCCTACCTTGGACTCGTCCTCTGTTGATTATGTTCCAAAATACGAATCAAAATTCACAAGAGAACATACATAGTGTGCAGAAAGAGAAAGAGAGAGAATACTAACTCAAGTCTCTGACAGTTGCATGAACAATGTAACCCTTGGCCAGTAACTTCTTGACGAGCCAGGAACCTATGTAACCACTGCCTCCTGTGACACATACCTTGCTCCCTTCCCCCATTTTTATTCTCTTTACACAGATAAGTATACACTACAAACAGTTACAACTTGAACTGAAGTTGGAGTGGTTTATAAAGTGGATTTCCTGGCTCACAAATACTGCCAAAACACTCTTCAAACACGAGTGGACTGTTATATTTTGAATTGGTACCCTCTTGCAGATTTCAGTAAAAATGCATGAATCTATTTAATTTATTATATAATAAAGTGATGTTTAGAACTAAATTTTCATAGTGTGTTCGTCCTTGATTAATCTCTTAGAAGAAGCCGCCTATCATTTTTTTAGTAAGAGTAAAACAGCGGTACACGCAATGTTAAAACAATTTTTATTCCATCACCATTCCCATTTTAAAGTCTTGGAATGTAATAATTATAAAAGAAATTAACAAACCAGAACGACACAGATATATGCATAAATAATAGACATGGCCGGAGCCATTACAAGTACTTTTCCATGCCTTCTGTAGTTCAGTGGCTGGCCTCCACTGCACCAACAGTATCGGTTCGGTAATATATATTTTAGCACATACGCTTTAATTTATTAAATATTTATTCTTGAACGATTGTTGGGACATAAAGAACGATTATTTTGTTTCCACTCGGTCGGTCGTTTCCGCACTCGGCTTACTGCTTCACCTTTCTTTTCTCGGCCATCTGGTAGTACAGGCTTAGAGCACTCCGACGATCAAGTTTCAAGGTGTCAACACTCGGTTGTTAGTTAGATAATGATGTACCTCATTCTTGAAATTCGTGTTATTTTATATTACCTTAATGAGTCTTTGTTAGTGGGCCAGATTAAGAGGTTGGTTCGTGTTTAGGGTTGCGCTAAACAACCATTAATCTGGGTTAGCCCTGTTGACTTGGTCACCATGTCTCGTCATCATGAGCTTGATCGATCATGTGATCTTTTTCCTATCATGAACGAGTAGTCATATGATTCGGTATTCTGATCAACTTACAATGTGGTCTGGCTATGAGAGTACAATTTTTAATTTACTTTTTAGAGAATACTAAGATTTTTTATTTCCACTCACTCTTAAAAGTGTGTGTCAAACTTCTAATATCAACATAAATTTTCAAATTTCAATTGTATCCTTCAAAAATATTAATAAAAATTTTATAATATATTTCTCGTTTCTCCGTTTATTAATAGTTAGAAGCTATAGAAAAACAACTTGTGTGCAGCAAGGAGTTAATGATTTAAGGATTAAACTTTATAACATTAAATTAACTTTAGTTACTTATCAAATTTTAGATTATTTTGATATTTATAATATAAAAATAATTAAAATAAGTTTTTTATATGTAGAATTGATTCCATTTTAGTTTTCACTTCATCAGTACATCAAAACTAATTATAATAGACACATGTTTTTTGTTTTCCTATTAAAATTATAATTAGAACCACCAAATTTTATCCCTTTATTAATGAAATCCGGCTGGTTGATTTACCAACCAAGAAAGGGCAAGGGGAGCCCCGCAAGATGAGGGTAGGGATCTTTAACATTGAGCAAAAGCTTCAAGAAGTATAACGACTTCAAAAAGATTTTTTTTTATAAAAATATTATTTTTGAAAAAAAACTAAAAATTATTCTATTTAAGAACTAATTTTAATTATTTTCATACTATAAATAACTAAATGGTCGACCAATGATAAAAAAATAATTTCATAATAATACAATAAAAAAATATTTAATCATGATTAAAGATTTAAAGGTGGTATTTCACTATTTGGATAGGTTTAGGTTTAAATACTTGTTTTTGCTTAAAAGTCTTATCGAATAGGAAGATTCTGGAGATCTCGTGGCATGTGCTAGTTTGATAAAAGTCTCTGCCAAAAGATATATAAATATATTAGTATAATGATAAGAATTTATTTACTAATATACAGTAATTGGTAATAATTTTACAAGGATATATATGTATTTAAGTTTCATTTTTAATATATATATATATATATTATAATAGTAAAAATACATAAGTGACGTTGAAATAAGAAACGTGAGATATTATGTGGATTTCTTGTAATGAAATAAATTAAATAAATTAATTCGGCATTGTTTCAGACATGACAGTTAAAAACAAAAGAAAAAAAACAAAGTATATTTAAAACTGCTAGAAAATGTGTACAAGTTAAAATAAAATATTTGTACCAGTGTCGACCTCCAAAGCAGATAGTAAAACTAAGATTAAAATATAAAACAAATACATTGACTTGTATTCACACAAGTTGTAATGCTGTAAGATAATTTAAAAGTATAATAATAAGCTAAGATATAAAGAAATGATTGTGTTCTTAAACTGCAGGATCAAAGTCACATGGGTTTAGTTTGAAACAGCACCACTATCTTAACTCAAGTAACATTTCTTAATTTAAAATGCTAACTTTCAATTTCTTACATATTATTTCTCTTTTATTTTAAAATGTATTCATTAAATTTCCTTTTCATATTCTATTTTTCATAACTCAGGGTTGTATTATTTTTTCTCTTTTTTTTCCTCTTCTTAAAATAGGTATTTACTTTTTTCTTTCTAGTATTTTTAATGATTTTTATATTACAAAGTTTATTTTTATTTTTAAATAAAAATATGTTATATATTATTATGCAACTTAAAATCTCAATTACTTTGACAACTCAAGTAACAACAATCATTACTCATTACATAACAAATATTATTAAAAAAAATACAAAAATATGGGAAGAGTAGACCAAAACTCATATGTTAACAAAAACGATACAAAAGTAAACTATACCTATTCATAAAGAATTATAAGAACAAACAAGATAGAAACCTATTATACCAATGAAAAGATTTTTTATGAATAAATTATAAATTAGTCAACTTATATTACAAAGTTTATTTTAACAATGATTA
>Ga0123341_1007089_pt1 | contig 10197 bp, 2 predicted proteins | sample Turbeapinknodule_FD_89959 | JGI IMG/M metagenome (GOLD analysis project Ga0123341, IMG submission 89959) | Root nodule microbial communities of legume samples collected from Mexico - Turtle bean Mexico pink nodule | ecosystem: Host-associated > Plants > Roots > Nodule | place: Mexico: Nepantla...
ATATTAACTAAATTATATACTATTTTATAGACGAAACAAATATTGATATCTAAATTAGTTTCTATTATTAATAAAAATTTATAAATTAGTTTCTAAATTGCCTTTCAAATATTTGGGAATGATGATAGGAGGCTTTCATAATAGGAATTTTTTTTGGGGAAGGAATGGTGGAGAAGATCAAGAGTAGATTAGGAAGGTGGAAGGGAAAATATGTATTCACAACAGGAAGAATTTGCTTAATTAAGTCAGTTATGACAACTTTGCCCTTTTTTATATATCCATTTACAAGATACCAATTATGGTGGCAAAGGAAATTGTGAGGTTACAGAGAATTTTTGTGGGGTTGGGGATCTAAAGGGAGAAAAATAGCATGGGTGTCATGGGAGAAAATTTGTGAATCAAGAGAATTAGGTGGGTTAGGAATCACTGATATAATCCTATTCAACATTGATTTATTAGGAACATAGATATAGAGAATGAACTCAGATGAAAATGGGCTATGGAAAGAGATTTTAGATTCAAGGTATGGAGGTTGGCGAAATTTAGCGGATCAAGATAAAAAATAATAAGGAATCCTTGTGGTGGAAGGATATGAAAGTGATATAGAAATTAGGGAAGTGGAAAACCGAGTTTGTTGACAATGTAACATGGGAAATAAGAAGTGGGAATGAGATCAGATTTTGGTAAGACAAGTGGGTAGAAAATGTGGACTTAAGAAGTAAATTCTGAAGACTGTTTTCGCTATTAAGGGATAAGGACCTAAAGTTGACTCAAGTAGGGGAGTGGTGCAACAATGGAAGGAAATAGAACTTGGTATGGAGAAGGAATTTGTTTAAGTGTGAAGAGAGACTAGTAGAACAGTTGGAGAGGATTTTGGAAGGTAAGAAATTAAATAAGGAGGTGAGCGATAAGTGGATTTGGAAGGGGGAGGGTTGAGAATTTTCTAGGTTAAGTCAACATACATCATAATAAAGGATGATTTAGGAGGGGAAAATAGTTCTTTGTTTGAGAGGTTTTGCAAAATAAAGGCTCTACCCTCAACACAAGTCACGACTTGGAGGGTTTTAGCTAACAAAATTGTAGCTAGGGTGAACCTGAAAGCTAGAAGGATAAAGGTTTTAAGTAATCAGTGTGTTATGTGTGGAGAGGACGAGAAGTTCACGTGTCATTTGTTCTTTAAATGTAAAATTGCTTGGAAAATCCGAGAATGTATTATAAGTGGTTAGGAGTTACATCGATAGACCATCACAATGCAAAGGCGCATTTTCTAATCATGATGGTTGAAGCATTTGAAACAATTAACATGATGTGGGAAAGTATCTAGATAGCATTTTTAGGAGAAATTTGGAAGCACAAAAACAAAATTATTTTCAAGAATAATAGAATAGATCACATGGAAATGTTCACAATGGTACAATTAAGGTTTGTTCATGGGTAACATCTGAGATAGATGCTCCAAGGTTTTCTTATTCAGATTGGTGTTTGGATCCTTTAGTGTGTATGCTATCAATAAGAAAGTAGAGATAAAAGTGGAGTAGAGGATTGGATCTGGGTAGGAGATAGAATTAAAAAACAAAACTTGTGGTAAAAAGTAATGTAAAATTTGTTGTTATAATTGTTTATGTATTGTGTATGCTGGTTGGCTTTGAAGGTATGTGTGTGGTGCAGGTACAGAGAAGAGAAGAATAAACATTGAAACGGTAGGAAGAAGGGCAATGCTCATAAGATAAGAAAAGGCTAAGATGAGGCTTAGCAATGCAAGAGAAATGGAGAAGGGAGGAAGCTTACAAGGATGGAGTGTGTGTCACAAATGAGGGGAACTACTATAAAGTAGCAAACAGAGTTAAATGATAATGAATAGGATTTATGCAAGATCCATACAATTGCACGGTGTTGTGAAGTGACAGATAGGGTGGGAGAGCAACATGTGATAAAAGCGTAAATCATAAAGTTTTCGTTGTCCGTGTATTTTTTGCAATGTTGTGTTGTTGTCAAGGTTGTTTTGATTTGAATAAGGTGTTTTGCTATCATTTTTTGCAATATTGTGTGTGTTGTCTTTGTTGTGTTTTTGGCTTATGTGTTTTTGGTTTACTAAGAAGAGAATATGCATGTTTTATTTAAGGTTTAGTATTATATAGGAAGTTCCACAAAATTTATGAGTAGGAGAGGATAACAATGTGTGAAATAGCTTGGTTTGTATGTATAAGAGTTGAAATACCCCTTAAGTGCTCCTTTATTCATTCATTTGCTTTTGCTGATAAAATTTTTTTTTGTAAAATTAATCTCGCACAAGTCATTTATCATTTATACATCTATCTTTACTCTTTTGTTCCAAAAACTCAGGTCTTTATTCTTTTAATATTATTTATTCTTTTTATATTTTTTTTATTTGACATTTTTTTGAGTCTTTTTGATTAATCTCTATTCAGAAACAAAAATATATTTTTTCTCTTTATTCATTAGATTTTATAAGATGTTGCCTGTGATTTTTCTCTCTTATTAACAAAAGTTTATAATTAATTATCTTTGCAATTAAATAGTCATATAATAAGTCTATGCAGATTCAATAATTGTACTTATATTCATTTACTACATGTACCAAGTTCGTATGATTATCAAAGAGTTGTCATGTTAATGGCCATTTTCGGAGATTTGCGTAATATAATTATTTAATTATTTATTATAATTCATATTTGTCAATAATATTTTTGTAAGATTAGGTAAGTATTTTTTAATTTGTTTAATTTTCTGAATTATTTAAATTTAATTTGTAAAATAAAAGAATAAAATTTATTTATTTATTCATTTTTATCATATTTCACTTGATCTTTTGTTTGTAGCTCCAATTATGCATGCAAGGGAGATATGAATATGTTGAATTCTCTCTTCATCCTTAAATTTTGAAGAGCCTTCATGATAAATGCTTATTTTAAATTTCTTTGTTATTTTAATTTTGAATAGTTGAATTAATTTAAATTCATTTTTATTATAACTCAATGCTCTTTTAGGGATTTTTTGTTTGTTTATGTTGGTAAATCTACAGGTTAAATCTCCATGACCTGAAATTAAGAAAACCTTTAGAAGGGTTAGAAAACTTCATAGAAGAAAAAAAAATATTATTTGTAAATTACATCAATCACACTTAAACTAGTGGCGAAAGAGCAACCCTCACCTATGAGATGTATGTAGTATATCACGGGCCTCATGAACTAAATATGTATGAGCAATAGATAAAGTTGGAAGAGACACTTAATCAATTCATACAAACCTCGGTCTCTGACTAGAAAATATCCAAGAGACTATAAGAGATTTTAAAACTAAAATGGGAGAACTCTCTACCAGATTAGAAGAGTTTAGTCGGCCTGCAAATCAAGTCGAATCAGCTAAGTCTAACTAATACTTGTTAACCTAATTCAGTAAGTATACCAAGTCAGAAAGTAATAATTTGTCTCTAAAGACGAATATCGAACATACAAGAAACAATTCTTTTAAAATTTCAATGTATAACATTCACTAAATATCAAGAGGTGTGAAAAAGTTGAATTGAAAAGATAATGACACTATAAAAATAAATTTGTGTGAAAATTAAATGAAAACAGAGTACATATTTAGAAGAATTCAATTGATAAAATCAGGATTGAAGTTAATCTTTCTCGCTCTTCTGAATCATGGATGAATAAAAACATACAATATCTAGATATTAATGAAACATATAAGTGTCATCATATTGATGTCTCAATTATGAAATTATTAAGATTATCTCCTAGCATTAATGTCCCAAATATTTAAAAAGCATTCTTATCATTAAGAAAAGATGTTATATAGTAATTAATATATTGTAATATATGTCTAGTATCAAAACATATCAAACATTCTCATTTAGGTCATATTCTTAGAAATACTTTTCAGTTAAATCCAAGAATCAAGTTCATGAATAAAAATTCAAGCTTTAAGCACAAAATACAAGAATCAAGTTCATGAATTCAAGCTTTAAGTACGCGATCCAATAATCAAGTTCATGAATAAAAATTCAAGCTTTAAGCATAAAATGACAATACCAATATCAAATAAGAACAAAATATCATATATCAATATTATCAAGATTCATCAGAGTTTGAAAAGATTACATTCAATTCCAAAAGAAAGAAATTAGCCACTTATGGTAGCCATTACATGCACCAAAGCAAAAGAAACAAATCCAGAATGTTTTTCCTTGACGACTGCTTCCTAGGGTTTCCTCCCTCCCTTATTTCTCTCTGCCTTACGCCTTTATTTAAGCTAATTGGGCTTGGACTAAGTGACATCTTTATTCATAATATATCCCTTTGCTTCATCTCTCCTTAAATTCATGAAAATAACACAAAATTGAGAATAAATAGTTCTATTAATCTCATAATTCCAAAATATATTATTATATTATAATTTTTCAAATTAGGGTTGAGTCATAGCTTAATCAACAATTGAAATCAACAAATGTCTAACTTTTTGCATGAAATTTCACAAAATAATGATATTTATCAGTTGAGCTGAGTCGGCCAGGGCCCTGGTTTAGTTGAGTTAAGGCAAGCCCACATTCACTTGAGTTAGGGCGGCTTTACGTTCATCTTAGTCAGGACTGACACATATTAAGTGTAGTTGGACTAAGCCCAAATGGTTCCAAGTCTGATCAAAACTTGGTCAGGCCTAACCCGATCAAGACCAAGTCAAGCCAAGCCCAAGTCGAGTTGAGTCTGTCAGGGCCTAGGTTTAGATCGAGTCAAGTCAGATGAAGGCCGATCGAACTGAGTTAGCTTGGGTCCAAGTCTAGCTGAGTTGACTCAGGTCCATGTCAAGCGAAGTTGAGGTGGGATCGCGTTCAACAAAGTTGGGTTAGGCCCATGTCAAGTCAAGTTTCGTCTGGTCTAGCCCGGGTTAGGTCCAAGCCAAGTTAGGCCCAAGTGGGACCAAGACAAAATCAGGTTAGGTTTCATCAAGTCAAGTTGGGCTCGTGTTGGGCTTAAACATCAAGTTAAGGTCATGTCAAACTAAATTGGGTCGATTTCACCTGAGGCTGAGCTGAGTCTACTTGGGTCCAAGCCGACCCAAACTACGAAGAACAAAATAGGAATTTGAGAATATGAAGAATTTCAAATTCTTACTTTTTAGGTGGATTTTTGTTTTTTAAAAATTTTAAGTAATCCAATTAATCTAATGAAATTTTAGAATTTCAAATTCTTTCAAAATTTCTTACCCAAACAACATATTTTTTCCATAAAGCATTTCAAATTTTCTAAAAGAATGAATTACCCTCTTAAAATACGTTATCCAAATACAAGGTAAGGGGAATTGTAATGTTATCAATACTAGAAGTGAGTAGGAAATGAGGAAGGCAAAAGTGAAAAAAGAGAGAGCATGAGATAAATGAAAATGAAGCGAAAGAACAAGAGATTGAGATTTTGAAAATAAAGACATGAAAAGGGAAGAAAAGAAATACAAAAAGGAGATTTTTTTTTGAAAAAACAACATACATTTGAAGAAAAACATAAATTTTAAAAAATTATATAAACAGATTGCATCTATCTCTAGATTTATGCAACATTGGTAGCTTGAACAACTGGTTGCTTGGCCTCAAAGTTTATTGACAAGGGAACATGAGGAGCTGTTGCTATAAAGACCTCATCATAAGAAAGAGATTATATTGAAAAAGATGTGTCTAAGGGATTTGAGAAAGAAGAAAAGACTAAAACTTCATACAAGGATTAAGACTTATGAGAGGCCAAATTTCTTTTCCCTTTCATCTTTTTCTTTGTTTCTCTTTTCTCTTTTTAATTTTTTTTATTTGATCTCCATGTATTATTATAATAATAGTGATTTTCTTTCTAGTTGCTTTTATTAGTAATTCTATTTTTTTTTGTCATTTTGTTGCTATGACGACCTTATTTAATGAGAATACATTGAGGCATCTTAGTGAGATAAAAAGTCTGAGACTTTTGACAAGCACTGAGGTCCAACTTTCATTGTTTACTTTTTAACGTTGTCGTTGCTTAACCTAATGAGAGAAAGATTCCTTATGAGTCTAATGTGTGTATGTACACATTATAGTTTCATAAAATTTGTTCATCGTATAGTTTCATATTTCTCCCCCTTTGCCAGAGGCAAAAAAGGTGGTGCTTGATGATTACTCAAGCGACAAAGGTGATGGGGAAGGTTGTTCTGTTTGGTTTTCAGTTTGGATTTGAGAGGTTAATGGTTGGTCAAGGTTAAATAATGATGGTGTTTGGTTAGGGTTTTTGGTGAGCTAGACAAAACGTGAAGAGGTAAGTTTGGCACACATCTGATTAGTTAAAAAGTTTGCTAAAGAAACCATCTTCTCTGCTTAGCATGTATCACATGCTTATAGAATTTGTTGTACCTATTCCACAATGGCATAATTTAGTTGCATTGATGGTACTGATGAGATAGGTTAAGCCTCATGTGATGTTTTAAACTCAAATTGAGCTTACAATCTTGTTAGAGCTTTTGTGTCTACTTCAACTTTAGCCTTATCATTAGCTTTTGTTGTTAACAAAAAAGATGAGCTAAGAATAAAATCTTAAATACCTTTATTCTTATTGTTCTAACACCTAAGTTTTTATGATAACAAATATGAAAATTGTGGCTTGTCTTATCTAGTGTGCAACAAGCTTAAACATGACCAAGAGAAAGTCTTTGTTTCAAGAAATAAGTTACAATTAAGGCACAAAAAGGCAAGAGTGGGTGAGGTTGGTTAGAAAACCGCTACAAAGAAGAAAACAAGCACTCCAAGCTTTGCGAAGCCTTTTTCAAGTATCAGACGATACTAAAATGTAAGACACAGAAGTAAGATAGTATCAGACGATATACTTCATGACAACATAAGCCTATCACCATGCATGCAATGTGTTTTTCAAGTTAAAAAGATGGAAATTGAGAAAGTTTGTTGAAACAAAATTCTATTTTGAAGCGTTAGAAGTTGGCAACATAAAGAAACCAGAAGATCAAGAGAAGATGCTCAAGCACTTCTCTATCTTGATGAAGCACCACACGCTAAGTTATGAAGAATAGATGACTCTCTCAGAAGAACCATGATCAAATGATTTTGATACAACACCTATCAACAGACATCTCCTAAAAGTTAGCATTAATCATCTAAAGACTTAAGAAAAGTGGAATAGACACAAAGTAAAGAGTGTTATGCAGCAGTAGACACATTTTTTAGATGTCAAAACATCTAAATTTCTATAGCTAACTCACAATGAGTATCTTAAAAATTTAATGACACTAAGTACCAACAATAAATGTGTGAAAGCCCTTTTGGATATTGTTAATAATACAATCTTCTAAAAAGATAAAAGAGTTTGTTTCAATCACCTCAAGTACAACGTGTTGATATCAGTGTTGAATTACTGTCAAAACAACTAAGTTTTCTATAAAATTTGCAATATAGATTCTAACACGTATTTATTTAGGGTTTAGGGTTTAGGGTCAATTCTTTTTTTTTCAAACAAACGGTGCTTTTTCTAGAAGAATTATTTGAATTAAATGCAAAAAAATAAATTTTTAAATAACAACATATAAAACATCAATCTAAAAATTTAGATGCATGTAAATTGGAATATAATTGTATATAAACTTCAATTCGAATTTTCACAAAATCAATTAAATTAAGTAATTCAAATAAATATCCTAATTATAAAAGATTATGATTACGAAACAACTGGAAAAAAATCATTCAATATGATTCGCAACTAATTACTAAACTGATATCACAATCAAAATTGTAATCCACAGAAGAAAAAAAATTATAACCACAACATGCTTTTATGAGATTAGGGAAAAAAAGAACAAACTCAAAGCGTGAAACAATCACTATAAAACTCAATTATGGATTTTATATGATCTTAAATTTGTAGACTGACTAAGAGAAATAACCTTCCCTAGAAATTTTATCTATAGTGTAAAAGAAAGAGAAGAATTTAGAAAGACAAAAAAGAGAGAAGAGAAGAGATAAAAGACATTATTGAAAGCCAAAAAAAGATTTTGAAATTTTGAAAAGAAATGTAAGTTTTCTTAATAAGAACTTTAAAAGCTTATTTATAAGATCAAATTAATGGGATTTGGGCCTTGAGTGTATGTACAAATTCAATTACAAATGTAATAATGTATACAAAATTTTAGCATATTTATCTCAACTTCAAAAAATAATTAATATTTTCATCTCTAGTCGATGTGGGATCTCCAACACACATCCCTCACGCCGAACATGACAACTCGTGCGTGGGATAACATATTATGGGTGGTCCGATAACGACCCGATAGTAGGTGGCCTGATAAGCCCAACAAACATTCGCTAGGATAGGATTTTAAAGGGCTCTGATGCCATATTACAAAGTGGACTTTAAGCCTAATTCAACCCCATAAAACCGGCTCATGGGGTGAGGTTTGCACCCAGTTATATACAATGAAATATTCTCATCTCTAGTCGATGTGGGATCTCCAACATTAGAAATGAGGAATTCAATGCAACTAGAATAAACAAAAGTTAATATATACAAAAAAATATTTATGACGAAAATAGTATGTAGATGTTGATTTAACTAAAAACATATAATTAAAGCATTTGTAAAAAATAAATCCAATTAATTATTATGGAGAAGAGAAGGTAAAAAATACAACAAAACTATAAATGTGAAAGTATGTGTTATCAAATTCTCCAATAGTTAAGCTTTTGCACTTCCAAGCAAAACAAAACTTAGAAAATAAAAATACAAACTAAAAATTATAGATGAAAACAATAAAATAAAATTTCCCATAGATCTTAAAATGAGATGTTGTGAGAAAGAAAAATCAAACATCCAAAATGTCGAAGAATTGAAACAATCAAGAATGTAGACATAAAAGTAAACAAGAATTATAATCAAATTAAACCACATATAAGTCACAAATTTTATTAAGTGTTTAGGATTACATTTCTCATAAAAAAGCACATCATTAAAGTAAGCAATACTATAATTTCCTTTATTTGAAACACATATACTAAATCCTAAACACGTATTTTTTTTATCAACAAAAAACGAATGAATAAATATGGGATATTTCAGGAATACCTCAACCCGTATACATAAGACCTACCTTGCGTTCAAAGGACAGACGTCTACTCTCAAGAAAAATAGATCCTAGGAAAAATAGTAGTCCTCATACAAATCATTGGCTCAAGAGACCAAACAGAGAAAGAAAAGCAAATGTCTCGCGCTTTGGAGACTACCCATGACCAGGCCTTCAACTGTGACATAGCAAAAATTTCGATGGGATCAATCATGCCACTTCTAAAAACCTTCATGTTCCTGTGTTTCCACAATTCCTCTACCACTGCTATCCACACTCCCCATACCTGATTTACACTTTTTGTGGCCCCGCTCATCCTAAAGCTTAAGAAGTGATTTTTTGGCTCCCTATAACCCTAAACCCTAAACATATACTAAATCCTAAACACATATACTAAATATCAAAAAGAATTTTATTAAATTTGTAATGGGACCAAGGATAAAATAAATAAGGAATTTTAAGCTATAAAACAATAGAGAAAAGAGAATCGATGGGAAAGAAATTAAAATAAGCACACGATTGACTCAATTATTTCCTCATTTATTTTCTTAATTCTTTTTTACTATCCCACTTTCATTCGAGCTATAAAAATATTATTTATTTATTTATTTATCTTTCTATTTCAATTATTTCTTTCTATTTTCAAGTTATTTCCAATAAACTCAAGAAGCATCAAGATTTAAGGCACACCCCACACTTATTTTTATCCATACCCAAAAGCAATTTCAAAGCTCTTTTGATTCCTAAAGTTTGTGTATATCATATTTTCCACTTAAAGCTTGTAATGAACTATAAAATAATCAAAACAAGTTAATAAGGCTCAAAGGATAAGAGAATGGAATTAGATGAGTCAATATTGGTAGTAATTGGATAAAAACATCTGAAAAATGCATGTGAACAAATAGTATAAAAAGAGTCAAATAAAAATCTAGAATACCTACTAACATGAGTGAATCACACAACAAAGATATTAGGTTCAAGATATTGTTCTTTTTTCTTCCTCTTAACCTAGTCCATTCTCATCCCAATATTATCAAGATGAATTAATTAATAAATGTAATATTTTATTTTCTTCCTTATTAATGACCGAAATAT
>Ga0123341_1007090_pt1 | contig 10197 bp, 4 predicted proteins | sample Turbeapinknodule_FD_89959 | JGI IMG/M metagenome (GOLD analysis project Ga0123341, IMG submission 89959) | Root nodule microbial communities of legume samples collected from Mexico - Turtle bean Mexico pink nodule | ecosystem: Host-associated > Plants > Roots > Nodule | place: Mexico: Nepantla...
ATATAAAATATATATTAAAACAGTTACTTAATATGATAAAGAAAAAAAAGGGTAAAATTAAGTTTTTAAAAGTGATTTACACCTATTTTAAAATTTATAAGTCACCTAATTGTTTTTAAATTTTTTAAAATAAAACATATTCACATTATTTATAATGCCTCTTAAATTTCCTTATAAAGTCCATTATTTAGAGAAAAGGTAAAAATATAAGATATTAATTACCATGTTAAAGTTTTTTATTATGTTATTCATACATGCACGATAAAATAGATTTTAGCTTGCTATTCAACATTATGCAATAAATCTCCGTGTAAAAAAGTATATTTTATATTTTAAACCCTAAAATAAAAAAAAATTAAAAAAAAAAGTTCAGAGAAAGTTACCACGTATATTCCCTTCACCTTTGTCATTCTTTAATACTGTGTCAAACAATGAAGGTGAAGAAGAAGTTCTACTTAATTTGGAGTTAGTTTCAAATACACATAAATAAGATTATGGATGTGGTTAAAAGAGAAACTTTCTTGAGATTGGTGAGTTAAGTTTTTCAATATATATTAATAATTGGCAAAAGTTGATAGATACTTTATTATATCAACACTATATATTTATTAAAAAAAATGAGTTGAAAAACTTTAACATACACTAACTTTTATCTTCTGTAATAACAATTTATAATCTATAGTTTATAACACTATATAATGATAATAGAGGTTCTTTGTTACATCTTAATAATAATAATAAGTGGTATGAAAGATCTTCATCTTCTTTTCTATTCCAACCACATTCTGAATTAAATGGTTCGTTTACATCATTATATTAAGACTATTGTTTATTAATTCAACCATTCATTTATTGTTAATACTATACATCACTTTTTATTGGTCACCAAGGCCATGATATTATGTCAAGAAGGTCAACCATTTAGGCCAACGACTTCATTTAATTTATTGAAAACACAAAAATGTTCTTTGAACAACGACTTGGTGAAAACAATACATTTAAAAAAACTCATACATATATATAATGTTTTCAAATTTTGGATAAAAATACACTTTTCACATTTTTTACTTGGAGGGTCCTAATAAAAAAAGTAACTTCTACCTACGAAAAATGGAAGCTTAATTTCTTTAATCCTTTTTCAATACAATTTTTTATTATTAGGCTAAACATTTGAAGAGTTTGTTCACCTTTATAACAGTTATCTTATTATAATTAATAGTATAATTTTCTTACTTCATTTGCATATAAAAAGTAAATTCTAAATTTATTTGTATTTTACTTTTATTTATTATCACGGACTGACCCGTGTTGCCCTAAAACTACAAGGCTTTTATTATTTCGATTTATACAAATAATATTGTCATTGAAGTATATGACAATTAACTTCAAGTTAAAAATATACTATTATGGGTTTTGAATATTAAAACTCTCCGTCTAAAAGTTCTAGGATAAATTATCTTCTTATTTGTTTAACTTGTTGAAGGGACTCAAATTATAAAGAAAGAAAAGAAAAACAAAAGCAAAATATATATTATATAATTTATTTATTTTTGTGTATTCTTCTAGACTTTTAACAAGTTTGTTTAAAATTCCTTTTTCACATCGATATTTAGATAGTATATTACAAAGAAAGTGTATCAATTAATAATCGATGTTAAAGAGTAAAATTAAAAACAGGAAAAAGTAGTTTGATAAAAAGATAAGTTATTACGTTGATAAAGAAAAATATTTCATGACATCCACGATTTTATAGTTTTTGGACTCATTAAATATGAGCAATTTGAAGATTTTATTTCAGTTTAAATGCATTAATTACTGAAACAAACGGTTTAGAGTGTGTTTAATTTTTCATTAACGCCGTTCTTTTTTAATAAAATTTGTGACTAAAAATACCACAAACACAACATTTAGTGATTATTTTCTACTACCGTTAAAATAAATATACATTTATAAAATGTCAAGAAAGTTATTGAATTTAAAAATAAATTAATCCTAACAGATTTGTAGGAACATTATTAATTAAGGGTAATAATAGAAGGTCCTACTTGTCCCTTTCTGCATATTCGTTAACATATAATCGGAGGTAGATGAAGCCAAATGAAGAAAAAAATTGATTTAAAAACGGGACCAATGACCAGTGTTACGTGGTGGTGATGTGAAATGTGGAATTTGCACCACTGAATAGGGATCACCAATAACGAGTCACCAACCCTTAACATAAGGACTTTTTGCCACTAAATTCAAGATCTACCTAATACCACCTACCTCCATTAACTTATTGCTTCCCAAAAAACGAATAAAAAAGAAAATTATATTTTATTTTTTTTATTTTTTTTTGTTAATTTTTCTAGTTTTTTATATAATGAAATATTTTAAATTTTAAACATCGTAAATATACTATTTTTAAGGTGATAAAAAATCGTAGGAAGATATAGTATAATCATTACCAATATATATAAATATAACTTTTGTTTATTTGTAAGAGTTTTTGCCATATTTCTGCACTAAAAATAGAGTGCTTAACATATTTTGAAAAAATAAAATACGTGGTTGAAGCATCATTACCTCTGCAAAAAGATTTGTATATCCTCATGTGAAAAAAAATGTTTTATTAAGAAATATTTATTAGAATATTACCTTTTTAAAATATACTTTCTAAAAACAAATAACAAATATAAAAATTGAATATTTCAACTTCAAGTCTTAAAAAACTTAAAAAGAAACTCCTTAACACGCATATAAACGTCCCTCTTGTTAATAATGCAATGGAATTAATTAACAGACACCATAGTCCTTTTCAGCCATCAGCATCGGAAGTTACAGATGAATGTAACTGTGCACTGAGGAATAAAGATGTGGAGTAAGTTTACTCGTTTTATTCTCTATTTCTTTTAGGAAAAGATTTCTTTGACTTTTTTGTAACTGTTTGTGTTCTTTTAAGCATTGTTATTGTATAATAATATATTACTATTGAATTGAAAAAGACATTATAAGGGTGAGCTTGTGTACACACAACTTAATGAAAAAAAAAGGTTAAACAGAACCAGAATAATAAGAGCTTAAATTAATATGTAATTTTAAGCAAATTTTAATTACAAAGAGTTTAAATCTTAAAGTTACTATTGGAGATATACTATATTTAATTATTATTCTTAATATTATCAGAATTAATATTCGGCTAATGGCAAAAAGTTAATTAAGGAACATTTTTTAATTAAAGTTCTTTAACATGGCCAAAAAAGTCTTACTTGTAGATACCGATGCATAATATCATTTGAAACGTAGATACATATTTGTGTACAAAAGTACAAACAAATTTTACAATTATTAAACTTCTTCCTACTTCCTACCAATTGTTTTCAAGAAATTGGAGAATCATCAAGTCCTTATAAAAGGACACTAGAACTATGTAAGAACATCACACAAAGTTCCCAAAGTATTCTTGGCTATAGAATAAATACTCTAGTGTGTTTCTCTCCCTCTTGTTTTACTTTTCTTGGGATATAATGGGTGGCAAAGTTTCCCTCATCATTTTCTTGATGCTGCTTGTTTCATGTTCAGCCGTGAAGAGGAAGCAATTTGCACCATGCAAAAACTTGGTCCTCTTCTTCCACGACATCATTTACAATGGAAACAATGCAGGCAATGCAACGTCTGCAATAGTGGGAGCCCCAGAAGGTGGTAACTTAACCAAACTAGCGAGCATGTTCCACTTTGGAAACATAGTGGTTTTCGATGACCCCATCACGTTGGACAACAACCTTCACTCAAAAGCCGTGGGAAGGGCTCAAGGCTTTTACATCTATGACACCAAGAACACTTACACTTCGTGGCTAGGATTTACGTTTGTTCTTAACAGCACTGAGCATCAGGGAACCATCACTTTCGCTGGAGCTGACCCCATCATGCAGAAGACTAGAGACATCTCAGTGACTGGTGGCACTGGCGATTTCTTCATGCACAGAGGAATTGCCACCATTATGACCGATGCATTTGAAGGCGAAGTTTACTTTCGACTTCATGTTGATATCAAGTTCTACGAGTGTTGGTGATACTACAACTCCTTGCTAAATAAACTATGTTGATCTTCATCAAATGTTTTAGATTGGATATTGGATTATGGCTACGTTTCTCTTCGCAGAGATTTTATTGTATCAATCCAGAAGTTTGGATTTCAACTCAAAATTCCCTAGACCATCGAATAACTGAACCTAATTAAATTGATTACTCGAATTTATTAGTCAACGAGGTTTTTATATTGACACACATGCTAGAAAAAAAAAAAAAAATTCTTCGTGGGGTAATATTTTTATTAATATTTGATTCAAGAATTAAGAGAAGTAATCAAGTCTAACACTAAACTTTGGAAACAGACTTCGAAAATAAGGTGTGTTTGCATTAGGAGTAAGATGGATATTAGATGCATTTAAAAGAATATATACATTTTACTCTCATTATCAGTATCCATATTTTTATTTTATCAGCATGTCAGTATCCATATATACTTAGTATTGACTCCTTACATCACTACTGTTCACAATGCTTTCCTTCTGTTGACACCTTTTTATACAACATAGTTCTCTTCTTTCGTTCTTGCTATTTCTCACCACTTTTCTTCTGCTCACCATATGAGTAATTTTCTACGACTGAAATGTAAAAGCTAGCAAAAGAAAAAGAACTGATTTCATACAAATCATGTTTCCCAAGGTAATCTGTTTCTAAGTTGCTACAAACATTCAGGCAAAAACTCAATATCTAATCTCTAGTAGAGTGATAACTAATTGAATCAATAAGCAGTAGTTTGGTGAAACAGATATCAACTACACTAATAGTGTAAAGTCATGGGCTTAGTCCGAAGGAATGTAATATATGGTTCATCTTTTGAGCTCCAACTCACCATAGTCTCATTGGTCTACGCCTGAGGCTGAAGAACGTGTAAGATCATGGATCTGACCCGATAGTTGGCAATTTACGGGTCATTTTTCGATCTGTGTATCTAACGTAATATTATAGCATAAATCAAGAGATCTCAATTAATTAATCGCTCAATTAAGACAGAATCATGATCAAAGACGAAGATGTTAGAATTTGTTCATATGTATCAGATTACGCTCTACAAAAATGATCATCTGAAACACACTAATAAAGGATATACTTATCCTCGACCACCTGAATGTTCTTGGTTGAAAGTCACCTATACTCTTATCTGAAACAATTATACTCAACTTCATATGTAAAATATAAGAAAGGTTGTGATGTAAACTTGTGTATACGTTGTCAACAATTAAAATAGTTAAAAACGAATATGAAGAATAAAACATGTAACATGTAAACCACATCATTGACTTTTGGGATAAAGAGATTACCAAAGTATAGTATAAAAATATATGTAAATCTTATTTTATAAACTTATCTTATAAATTTAAATTAAATTTAAAGTCCTCTTTAAATATGGTATCAAAGCATTCTGAGTTTATTATAGTAATAGTTTATTCAAATAAGATTCATTGAGATTATGCGACCGATTATTGAACTTGTTGAACCACTGACAAATATCTAATTTTACTATTGAAATATTGATTGCTTTGGTGAAGAGATATGTTGGATATTCAATTGTATTAATGATGACGCCTCTTCCTTGGAGAGAGTGATTTCAATTATGAAAAAACACACTTTACAATTTATATTCCCATTTGTTTCTCCATAGGGTGTTCTGGATTAGGTTGAGTAGAATTTGGGTGAACTCATTACTAAATCCTCTAAAAACAAGTATAGAATTGAATCGAATTTTTGCATTTTTTTTATGTTATACCCAATTTAATCTAACTTACTTTTGAACGATTTAGTTTGAGTTTGATCAATTGGATCAAGATTTTAGAAGACTTTTTTTTATTAAAATTATAATTTTCAAGTATCAATCTAATTAAAAATAATACAATATTTATAAAAAAAATTAATTCAAGGCTTAGTAAGTGAATAAATAAAGTCATAATAAATTTGTTTAAACTAATTTTTAGACATAAACAATATATAATATAATTTATGCGTATAACAATGAGTTTTGTGTCACATATAAAAGTGGATTAGTTAATATAAATGAAACTGAAAATAATTTGTGTTGAATTGGATTGATTTAGATCATAGGTGTTAAAATACTTAATATAAAGCTTACATGCCTTTGCGTGTTTTCTTTTTCAATTTTTCTCGTTGGACCTTTAATAGTTCTCTATGTTTCATCTCCCTAGCAGGATGCACAGTGAAGTCAGGAAGACGGACGACAAGTTCTCATCAAACTGGGAAGGTCCTTTCCAAATTCGTGCAGTAGGTGAAGGGGGCATACCACCTAGAGTGACTGTCGGGCAAAAGGGGTGTTTATGTATCAAACTGGGAAGGTCCTTTCCAAATTCGTGCAGTAGGTCAAGGGGGCATACCACCTAGAGTGGCTGTCGGGCAAAAGGGGTGCTTATGTTGCAGTATATATACCAAGGAGATGTAATGTGGTAGGATAATTGTTGTCTATTTTTGGTTGGTAGAGGAATTACAATAATTCTAATAGGATTGGTTTTGGAGAGAATATGAAGCAATAGCTAACAAAAAAAAATTATATAAGAAAATGGTAAGAAAAATGAAAATCTTTTTATTCTTTTGTTTGTATTTACATAACTCCATATACAGTAAATATATACAAGTGTTATGTAGGGATCCATTAATCATAGAATTCTATCAGTATTAAATTAATTGCATATAATTGCGTTCAATATCGTACAATAATGTACAATAATTGCATACAATAATTACCTATAATTTGATAATTATTATTTTCTTAATATTCCCCTTAAGTTGGTAGGTGAAGATATGAACTCCCAACTTGTGTCCTAACGTCGTCAAAAAATGTTCCTTGTGCCTTCATAAAAATATCGTAAAATTCAACTAATGTTTGAAAATGAAATCCTAATCATAGTAAAATTCACGTGAAAGTGTACATTATTTTCTAGTTGGTTTCAAATTTTTATATGGTTAGGTTTGTGATCCAATTTTTTAAAATTCAATCAACATTGTTTCTTTCAATATTCAGTTCAACTATTAAATAATATGTATATATCTCAACTTTCATACTCTACATCCATTTTTTTCTAATCCTATATCTGATCAGCTCTCCTCACATCATTCACCTTGAATTGACAAAACGTGACTTAGTATTTTTATACGTGACTTAGTATTTTTATGTGTATTTCTTTTGAGGTAAGATTCCCTTATTAGTTTTACATTTAGACACATTTTCCTTTGTCTTTTCAGAATGCTGCTAGATATCGTAATGAGCTAAACAAAATTGCCCCACACTCTTTTTTGAAATCCTTTATGCTACATTATGATCCCTATTTCCTTATTCTTTATCTAAATTAGAAATACGTTTAACTAGTAAAGCAACTTCCCTTTTTAAAGCAATCTTTGAAGCTGATAGAATAATTAGTTAGATACCAAGTGTTAAGAAATGGAAAGGTTCAGTATCTCTCGTAATAAAAGAGATACTTAAAAGAAATTAGACAAATTCTATTAAGCAAATAATACTTATTAAATTATATACAATTGTTGTATGTAATTACTGTACGTTATTGTACGTTATTATACATAATTATATGTAATTGATAAAATCTCAAAAATCAGGATTTGCTATTCCAAGTTTTTTCTCCATCAACTTCAGGACATATTCTAAGATCTCAATCACATCTCCCACTCTGAAGAATGCAATGAAAATAGAATCTTACTTTAAACACATAAGTGCTACGACATTGTACAACATAAATAGTCATTCGATTATTTTATATTATTCATGAGAGCAAGAAATAACAGACTCTGAACATAGGTATAAATCTTTGAAGGCTCCACCCTTTTTCATTCCTCTTGAGCCTCAAGAAACTCATCCCCTGAACATAGGTATAAATCTTTGAAGGCTCCACCCTTTTTCATTGCTCTTGAGCCTCAAGAAACTCATCCCCTGAACATAGGTATAAATCTTTGAAGGCTCCACCCTTTCTCATTGCTCTTGAGCCTCAAGAAACTCATCCCCTATAAATCTTTGAAGGCTCCACCCTTTCTCATTGCTCTTGAGCCTCAAGAAACTCATCCCCTCCACCCTTTTTCATTGCTCTTGAGCCTCAAGAAACTCATCCCCTGAACATAGGTATAAATCTTTGAAGCATACAAAACATTCCATCAGACTCGTTACTAGTGCCTTTTTTGCCAGACATGATCTCTTATTTAGCGGATCAAAATGGAAAGGGATGTGTACATATTATTTAAAAATTGAATTGAATATTGAAGAAACCGTGTTCATTGAATTTTAAAAAATTGGGTCACAAAGCTAACTATATAACAATTTGAAACCAACTGGAAAATAATGTACACTTTCACGTTATTTTTACTATGATTACAATTTCATTTTCAAATATTAGTTGAATTTTAGGATATTTATTTATGTTCATCCAATTACTGACACATTGTACGACAAAAGTTACAAATTGAGATAATTTGTTGGCACATTGTACGAGAAAAATTACAAATTGAGATAATTCGTTTTCATATGTACTAACACAATACCAGCTCGCAAATACTTTTACGAAGGTACCGGGAAAGGAAAAAATTTTTGACACTACGACACAAGTTGGGAATTCATATCTTCATCTACCAACTTGAGAGGAATATTAAGGAAATAATAATTATCAAATTGTACACAATTACTATACATTATTGTACGCAATTTTATATACAATTAATTTAATAATGATAGAATCCCATGATTAGTGGATCCCTACATAATTTTATTGACCGCTAGGCTTTCCTCGTTTAAGGTGAGATCAAACATTTGTTGTCGTATGGTGGGCTCGCCCACTTCGACCGGGATCATCGCTTCAGTCCCGTATGTTAGGTTGTACGGTGTTTTCTGTGCGGTTGTTTGGGGTGTGCATCTGTATGCCCTTAGTACTTCTATCACCTCTTTTGTCCATCGGTCTTTCGCTTTTCCGAGACGTTTCTTCAGCTCGTTCAATATGACCTTGTTTGTGGCCTCGACTTGCCTGTTGGTTTGCAGGTGCTCGACCGAAGTTGTGATTGACTTGATGTCGAGGTTGACATAGAAGGATTGTAGTCCTTGGTCAATGAATTGTCAACTGTTATCAGTTATTATCGTGTTAGTGTTAGGGATGCCGAACCGACACACACGATACTTCGCCACACGAAATTTTGAACGTTTTTTGTTGAAATGGATGCGAGTGGCTCGACCTCGATCCATTTAGTAAAATAGTCAATTCCTACCAGCAGGAACTTGGTCTGCCATTTTCCTAACGCGAAAGGGTCGATGATGTCCATTCCACAGATGGCGAACGACCATGGGGAGATGAGACTGTGCAGCGTTTCTGGTTTAGCATGATGGAGGGGGCCGAACTTTTGGCATTTGGTGCTTTTTCACGTACTCAGTGCAGTCTCCTTGAACGGTCGGCCAATAGTAGCCTTCTTTGAGGACTTTAGAAGTCATCGTCCGTGCCTCAGAATGATTTCCACATACCACTTGCTGTATCTCGGTCAGGACATACTCGGCTTGCTCGCTGGTGATGCATTTCAGCATAGCCTCTTCGGTATAGATCTTTGTTTATCATAGTGTACCGGGCACACTGCTGCTTCATTGTTTTTTCTTCTTCTGGCTTACATGTGCCGTCCTCGAGGTACTGGATGATGGGGGTCATCCGGTTGTCATCCTTAGTCTCGGCAACAGCAAGACATTCAGTTTTCGACACACTGGGGTGTCTTAGCCTTATCCGTATAACTGATCGTTAGTGGCTCTTCTTCTTTGTAACCGACAGTCTAGACAAGGCATCGACCCTTTTGTTCTCATGTCTCAGTATGTGCTCCACATGTGCCTTGTGGAACCAGGCGATGCTGTTTCGGACAACATAGTAGTAGCGCTGTAGCAGGGGCTCTTTCACCTCGAGGTACTCCCACGTTCTATAATAAATAAAATATAAAAAACCATACATGTACAAAACTCGCACACGTATGAGACACCAGAGAAAGAAGTATTTAAGTAGGAGTAACTACCCGATCAAGAATAGTCGTAACATCCACTTAACCACTTCTCTCTAATATATATATATATATATATATATATATATATATATATATATATATATTTACAATATATAA
>Ga0123341_1007091_pt1 | contig 10197 bp, 8 predicted proteins | sample Turbeapinknodule_FD_89959 | JGI IMG/M metagenome (GOLD analysis project Ga0123341, IMG submission 89959) | Root nodule microbial communities of legume samples collected from Mexico - Turtle bean Mexico pink nodule | ecosystem: Host-associated > Plants > Roots > Nodule | place: Mexico: Nepantla...
ACTAGTTATTGGTAATTTAAATAATATATAAGGGATAAATATTGTATATTATTTTTTTAAAAAATAATGATTTCAGACATGCTTTTAACATTACATTTGTCATTTATTGATTTTTTATTTATTTCTTGACATCGTAGGATTCCACAAATTTGATATTCAAAACAAGAAATTTTGTGTCAATTTTTTTTATCACGGTTTAAAAAAAAATTCTATTGTTATATTTTATTTAAATTATTTGATGGTTAGTGTACCTATATAGGCAAGGAGAGCATACATAGTACCCGGAACTGATAGTACAATTGCTGACGTGTTTGTGATCTCCTTGTTTATTTATCTGAGTCTCCTTCCTCAAATACTGGTGTTCGGTTGAGGGTAACCTGAAAAATGTACTTCGACGATCAAGTAAGTATTCTGTGTAAAGAGTGTATATTTGTAATTGATTAAAAATGTACTTTACACCTCCGCATATGGTTTATTTATAGTGTTAGATTATGGGGCATTGTTGTGATGAGCTGAATATAAGTTATTCACTGATGTGCATCTTGATCCCTGATTTGTAGAGAGATATATTGGTATATAAGTATGTTGGGATATCTGAAGAATATTTGTACTATCTTTCCATTAATCAGTATTTAGCTGGCTGATTTGTCAGACATATTTCCCGCATAATCCGAAAGCATGAATATGACTTATTAAATACTCTCGTAACTGTCGTTATTGTTATTTATTAAGTGCATTGAGATGTTTTTTTGACACGGTTAGTCGGTAACAAAGGCCAAAACTGATTTTATGTTGTGTGAACATGTATAAGTATTATATTTTGATAGTTTGAAAATTAATTATTGTTTTTGATGTTGGAAGAGTTCTTAAATGGTATGAATTTTTAAATGTTATGTGATTGAATGATAAATATTATATATATGAATGATGAAAATTAAATGAAATTGATGTCATACATTTGGAATAATGTATGACTTGTTGTTTGATGACATTAAGTATGAAAAAACTATGTTTAACAAAGATCATCTAGCTTCACTAATGATCTAGTCATATAGACTAAGATATCAGGTAGTGAAAAGTTGAGAGGGAGTTCATACACATCGGGTCCCGTTGTAGACACTCGATATTGGATGTTTGAACTTATCATCATCCTTTCTCTTGGATCCACTAATAATCTTTGGATCAGGTGTTAGTCTCTAGTAGGGGCATACTTAATAAGTCTTTTGGAAGACAATTAATTCATGTGTAGTCAGTGGGATTGAAATGAAATCCAACAATTGCGATTGAAAATAGACCCATGTGTGGTCTATATGAATGATGAAATTAGTTTTGAAATTTTATATGACAACATTTAAAGAAATGTTTATAAATGATTAGTTTGGTTGGTTCTTTTTGCATGAATTAGATATGCTATGGAATTTATTTTCATTAGCTTACCCTTACTTTTCTTGTTGTGTTGTGAACTGTGATGAATGTACAATGTACACAAGCAGATGATTGTACAGGTGTCGGAGGTTCTGGACGGCTTTAAGATGTTGTTTTGAACTTGTTAATATTTGTATTTCTATAAGTCCTAATCATGTATTAGGAAATTTTTTGAATAACTTAAAGTCTGTATAAAAATTGGCAGAACTTGTATTGTAATAGTTAGATGTATTTTCTGGGGTGTTACATTTAATGGTATCAGAGCGTTTCATCCTTCGGATAACCTGAGGGTAGTAGATTTATTCTATTTCTCCTGCATGTAGATTTTTGTTTAAATCTAGTCTCAAGACTTAGTTAAAAGTTTATAATAAGGTGTTTGACAAAGTTTTTTTCTTGAAATTTGGTTCGTGTTTGAGTCAAATTAGTTGCTATGAATAAAGATGAAAGTATTAAGAATGAAAAGAATATTGATAGAGTGGTGAGGGTGCACACTCATGACTAGATCCAATCATGGTTCTCGTTCCTTCCATGTTATCTGAGAACAATCATCATGATAATGATAACAATGATACAGACAAGGTGTTGAAGAATATTGCGGTTGATCCACAAATCAATGAAAGATATGGTAGTGATAGAGGTCACAATTTTAATGGATGAGGCGGAAGGGGAAATAATTCTTGCTTTTGTATGTATTGTGGAAGAAATAATCATATCGTGGATACATGTTATCATAAACATGGTTTTCCTCTAGGTTACAAATTTAAGCAAGGAGTAAGAAAATTTGCTCATATAGCTGCATTCGTTAATGCTAAAAAAGATGCTACTCCTTTCAAGGCTAATCTCCCCAATTCTAACATTCAGATTTCTCAAGAACAATACAATAGTTAAATGGCTTTGATCCAACAATCATCTTGTCAAACTCCTGCTTTGAATATCACCATGTCCCAAATCAATTTAGCCAAATCAGGTCAGTTTTATAGTCATTGGGTATTACACATAGGGGCTACAGATCATATATGTTACGATAAGAATCTTTTCTTCTCCATTCATAATATTTTTCCTGTCCTAGTCTCTTTACCTAACAGAAGTCAATTAAGTGTTAATCAGTCTGGTACAGTTTAAATATCTCCCTTACTCACTTTGACTGGTGTTTTATATGTTTCTAAATTAACCACAAATCACATTTGTTTAACCATTTTTCAACCTTCTATTTCTTTCATTATTCAAACTCAACCATGGAGAGTGATTGGTACAGCTGAGAGATCACACAACCTTTATCAATTGAGGACTTCTAGTATCCATCCGGTGTCACAAACAAATTTTGGGACTAGTAGACTTGAAGGTGAGAGTTTGTGTCTTCCAAATAAGATTGCTAACATCAATAAATCTTGTGTAGATATTGATAATGCTAAACTTTGGCATTTTCGAATGAGACATTTGTCTTATGATAGGTTGAAATTTTTGTCTTCATATTACTCAAACATTAAGGTTGTATAAAAAAGTAGGATTATTGATATATCATTACCATTCTATCAAACATATATGGTTTAAGAGAAATTATTCTTTAACAACCATGACAGTTGTATACAACTCTTGATGTGATGAATTTATATATAAATATATAATAAAAGATAAATTTGTAATTAAATGATATAAAAAAATATTAAAATAATAGTATTACAAATTGTAATATGATTGTATAAAAAATATAGATTGTCAATATATATTTTTTATCATGGAAATATCATAGAGCCCAGATTTTCTTATAAACTCATTAAACTCTTCCATTTCCTTTCTGTTTGATCTGTTTAGTGATATACCAATTCTCTTATCTTGTTTTCTTATAACATCAAAGTCACCTACAACGCACCACACTTTATTTGTATCATCTTGCACGCATTTGATTAAATCTTCCCACATTAAATTCTTTTGAGACGTTATACATGATGAATACACGTTAACCATGGTTATGGGATAATTCTTCTTAATTGCCCATGTACAATTTTTCTATTCTACAGCTATTCGTGTTCCATACGCATAAGATTCGTGTTCAGCATGTTTCTGAAAATTGCATATATCGTTATGGCCCCACAATTTTAGGCAAAAAGTATTGTTCATGTTTTCAATTTTTGTCTACCTTCTCTTCAACAGTGTTTTTATGGCCCACCTAGACCTCTACAATTAAGCCTCATTCTCCTGCACCATTCAGATTTACACAAAACATATGAAATGTTAGATTTTGTTTTTAATGATTTAAATTTTTTGTTTTTTGATATTCATATCTGCAAGTCAAATTACAAAGTTCTGGATATACAGATCTAGAACTAATATGTTACTTCCAAATTTTATTATCCGAAACCTTATATGGACAACATAAATGACATTCTGAATGTCAAGATCCGTAAGCAAACATAAATGAGTTCTGGATAGATATAAAAATTCAAAACTCATAACTCGCTTTTGAATATGACCATCCAGAAACTTAAATGAAATATGAAAATAATCATTCAGATTTCAAAATTCAAAATGTATAAAAATCACTTCCAAATATTGGCATCTGGAAGCAAATGTCTAAATGTAAAAAAGATTTATGATTTATGATTCAGATTTTAAAATTTTCGGTGAGTGTTAGTAAAAATTGATTGGAGGGAAGAAGCAATTTCCTACCCTTAAAACATAAAATTATCATATGATACCATTATCATCCCCTTCTATATTCCATATCCTGATTACAATTTGTATCTCTCTCTTCTATCTCTCTAATATTTCCAATAAAAGCCTCCTCCTCCGTAAACCCTAATATTTTGCTAAATTCCACATTTTAACAGCCTCACAAGATTTACATTAAACACTTAAATCACCATTGTAAGATATATTCTAATTCCAATTTGAGAATATTAGTAAAATTCAGTTGTTTATAATTGAGTAATAGTAGACAAAAACTTTCATTATGAATTTTTTTATCATGAATTAAAGAGACACTATGAAGTGTCCCTTATACAGATTAAAAAAACATCCATCAGGATCTCTAAGAAACTGCAGAACTTGTAAAACCAAAACATAACAGCTAACCTGCATATATAGCAGCACTATAGAGAACCTTATAGTTTCAAACAAATTCAACCGATTGTAGTCATTTGCCTTACTTACACACTCCCTTCACCTTTCCCATAAGAACCTCTATTTATAGCTATTCACTGCATCTGATACAAACCTCCAATGCCTTTTACTCACTGCTTCCAGAGTTTTGTGTGCACAAGTAACATTAACTTTTCAAATTGACTTTTCAAATGATAGTGTACAACTATCTGAAGTCTTACTGCATGAGGATAAATCTCTTATCATAGCATGTCTTCTCACAAGATCATATTCATCACTGTGAATGCAGAATTTCATGGTCCGTAAATAATTTGCATTCAGCATAATATATTCCGCAAATTGAAACTCAAATGCAGAACCTCTGTAATCTTTAAGACAACAGGATTTAAGCTGCAACGAAATGCATGTAGGAACCGTAAGTGGGTATGGCAAAACTGGTTCTTCTTCATCGCCATCAATATGAATGACAAGAGTTTGAAGCTTTGGACAATGTCTCAACACTTCCAAAACGTGAAGCCATCCCTCACTAAACTCCCATGTGGTAAACTCAAGTTGAACTAAATTCTGAAAATCACAAACCAGGTCTCGTTTATATATCTGCAAGAGATACAAAAAATAATATCAAAACATCATAAATCACATTTTTTCACTTAAAAATAGAAAGTTAATAAGAAACAAATTTTACAAGCATTACCTTATCTGTCACAAACACTTTAACGTTCTTAATAATTTCCAATGGAACATCAGATGTATAGATTTTAGCCTTGACCAACTTGGGCAAACTGTGGAATTCTTCTACGTTACTAGAAACTGCATCCGTGACTTTCAAGTACTCGAGATTAGGACTCCCAGAAAGGAACTGTGGACGAAGATCTACTACAAAATCTGACAACCTAATAAAATTCAAATGCAAGATTTTAAGCAAGGGCAAATCAAATAAAAAATTATTTTTCGGTGTTACGAAGGTCAACTTGAGAACCACAAGAGTTTTGCAGATAAACACCACAGATGGCACTGCATTTTTATTAATATTTTTTTTGACAGGTAAAAAAATGTATATATTTATATTGGCTTAGATTTCTTTTAGTATCTTTTTACACAACTTTTACTGAAATAGGTAAGTTGATATTTTTATTAATACTTCATTTGATAACTAAGACAAAAAAAATTAATATAATGATTTTTATATTTTTACAATTCAAGAATTTTTTTATTTTATTTGAAAATATTATAAAATAATTATTAAATAGAAATTAATTTTTTGTTACTAGTTAATTAGATATTAATTTAAGAATTATTTATTAATAATAAAATTACTTTAAATTGATATTAATAACTTTTTTAGTCTATAAAATAACATTTAATTTAAATTATATTTTGTTTTTAAAATTAATTTTGATTGAAAAAAAGATATAACTATGAGACCATGGTTAAGAATCCAAAATATGCATAATGTTGCTTCAGTTTCTTTCAGAAATAACTCACCACCCAACGTATCAAATTGCAATTGAAATTGATGTGCATGCCATGCCATGAGAAACCTACACCTTGGGAAGTGAAAGAAAAAGTTTGAGTAAAAGTTGGTTGAGTTCCAATCATAGATTTCATTTTAAGTGTTAATTTAATTTGAATACCAAAATTTATTTTTTTTAAAAATTGAAAGTGAATGAAAATATGCATGACAAGAATTATAGACATCATTTTAACTCCATAAAAAAAAACAAGGATAAAAAAAAAGATTACGCAAATATCACTCTTTTTGTCATGTTCAACATTCTATTCATTTCATTTGCCAAATTGATTTCATAAAATGTGGAATGCATATTAGATGTTATTGTGAAAACAACTTTTGAAATTTCAAAAACCAAATCTTAATTTGTTAAATAAGAGACTAAGATAAAATGCATGTTAGATGTTCGTAGTCAATATCATAATTTTATTACTACTAAAAAATGAACTAAAGTTTGATGTGTCATGTAGAGAAAAAATTAAAGTTTGATATTCAAGAAGTAATCACTTTCCAAATTCAATGTCAAGAACCTATGTACTACATAATTAAACTAAATAATTGGTGGTGTGATTATAAAGAGTTTCAAACTCTCCATCTTAGATGTGCTCAAATTTAACATGTCATTTAAAACTGATGACATTCGAAAGTGAAGGTCTGGGTACACAACTTTGTAAAAAATTCTAATTCACAAATTGTGCCACTCGAGCACGACTTCCATTGTTCGAACTCAATGGAGCTGATTCACAACTTACCTATTATCAAAATAAAATTCTTTTTTTTTGCCCATTTTAGTGAATACGAGAGCAAAGTACACCATTCTTGTAAAAAAAAAAACCTAAAGTGATTCTTAAAGTACCTCAATTATAGGAAGCCAAGTTATATTGACGCATTACTGTCAACTCATAAAAGCAGGCAGGTTTTGTTTTGAACTTTTGATGCACTTGAAGTTAACACTCCAAACACATTATTACAGATGAGATTCAAGAAATATTGATCTGTTTATTTCATCAATTTCAATTTTGTTCAGAGAAATGTCCACAACACCTTCTCCAATACACTTTTTCCATCCACTCTTCTCTAGGGAGCTAAAACAATTAGGACAATAAACCCCACAAGAATTTCACCAAATGAAAAAGACCTAAAGACCTGATAATGTAATGACCTGTATAAATGCAAAGACCTAAAGTCTTTATTATGGAGTGACACACACACACATATATATATATATATATATATATAGGCAAATACACACACACATATATATATAGGCAAATACCTATTGATTTCTTTAGCTTGCACTTTGTTTGAATTTCACATTATCACTGGCCTGAAAAAAAGAACACCTTCAATAACCTAATTTGCTCCCTTACCTTCATCCATGCTTCACATCAGGGTAACTAAGACAATATTCTAAGCCTTACATCTGCCACATTATTCAACCATATAGTGTAAACTTTGTCATACATACAAGAAGTTAATTCAATATATATTCCAGTTAAAAGCTTATCAAAACAGTCATTATAAACTATAATCAACTTAACATTTTCACAACTCAATTCCTATAAAAAAGGAACTTACATAACAGGAAGAGTGTTGGTGTTTAGCCAGAACCAGGATCAAGAACAGGAAGCCTGCAATGCAGGCTGATTGATTTATCAGTCTCACGAGAGCCTGGAATGAAGAACTGAAATATCACTGTGAGGCAACTGCCCTGTGGAGCAATCCCGTAGAAAGCACAATCTGGTCTGGCCAAGTGACACTGGAGGCTCTTGGCGAAGTGCTTCACACTCACCTGCACAGATTGTCCATCTCCTCTTGAAATGGACCTTGACGATCGTGTCTGAGCACTGAGATTTTGATCTTCAGAAGGGGCATTTGTTTGCTCTCCAATCACCACCAGTCTCCGAAACTCAGCACCCAGACTGATCACTGTGGTCGAAACCTGCACGCTCAAATCCCCATGCCTACTTATGAACACATTCACAACATCGCCCACCTGCTTCATCCGATCTACCAAGTTCAACAATTGATTCAAATCAGGCACCTGCATGGATGTGGAAATTAAATGAGTGAAAAAGTCTCAAATTTCCATTGATTCATCTTCTCTGTACACACAAACACATCTACACTGTCTCATGAGCCATTCCAACACTCTCTGGTCACACAACTCACTAGGAGATTCATTTCACGCATTACTACCGCAACTTGCCAAAAAAAAGAATCTCTCTCTACCAATTCAAACTAATCTCCTCTTATCTTTACAAAATATATAAGATTCTCTTAACCACAAATTAATTTTAATTTCCAAATAACTTCCTATCTCAATTTAAATTACACGTTGTAAATAAAAAAACAATCTAATTTATACAAAAGGTTTTAGAAACCTGTCCCAAACCCTGATTTTATTTATAGTGTCAAGGTTTTCGTAGTGTTCACAACTGTTATACAATGGCAATTTGACCGTAACAACCAGCATTTGTCTGCAATTTTGTCCATATAAAAGAACACGATAAAACTGTAGACATTAAATTGGAAGAGGAAGAACCTGAACGAGTGTGGGAGGGAGATCCTGCGCCGATTCGAGCGCGCTCTGAAGCTCGGTGACCTGCGCCCGCGACAAGGGTTTGGAGATGGGAATGTCCTGAATCACAGCGGACTTATAACCGCGCGTTTCGAGCGTCAGGAACGGCATGGACTGGGTGGAGTTCGGGGAGAGTTTCTTGACGAGCTTGATCTCGAGGCGCGTGGCGGCGGAGGCGGAGGCGGAGTACTCGGAGGCGACGGCGACGGCGCTGCGGAGGGCGCGGAGTAGGAGGGAGAGATCAAGGGCGAAGGCGATGCGGTCGTCGTTGTTGCTGGAGATGCGGTAGTCGTGGAAGAGCGCCTCCTTGCGGAACTGCGCGACGGAGTGGACGCCGTCGCCGTTGAGGAGGTTGTGGAGGAAGAGCGCGTGGTCGCGCGTGAGGTAGAGGTGGCAGGATTTTCCGGTCTTCTCGAGGGCGGGGAGAAAGCGCTTCTCGAGGAGGTTGACGCCGTTGTCGGTGAGGAACGCCTTGAATTTCATGGCTCAAACGATTTGAATGAACACACGATCAAATTTTTTGAGTTTGATTTTGGTGGCAAAAATTTTACTCAATTCGGCGCTCTTTTAGCACATGTTGCTGAATAAACAAATATTTTTATTTTTGTGATAATTCTATTATGGTTTTAAATTTTAAAAAAATAAATTTAGAAGATATTATTGTGATATGAAAAAAAATCTGAAAAAAAATCAAAATTTTCTGAATAAAAAAATCCACAATAAAAAACATTTGTTCTGAAAAAAAATTCAGAACCATATGTTGGAGATGGGTTCGGAATATATTGTTACATGTACCCCTTTTTTTTCTAAGGACATTTTCGTTTTTTTATACTAAAATTGGCTGCAATTGTAATGCAGGAAGTAATTGTTTTACTAGATTGATCCTAATATTTTATGGGCCCTTATGTATAATATTGACGGTTTATTCCAATACTTTGTTATCTCATAAGTTTTTTATTCTAATAATATTTTTTTAATATTTTGGATTATGTATTCTTCTTTAATATTTTGGATTATATAATCTCGAAGTTTTTTTCTACATTCATAATTAGCATATGAATTATATCTAATCCAAAAGTTTTTTTTTAATATGAGATTAACTTTCGGATTATAAAATTCAAAAGCATTTGGTTTAAATGCGTGATGAACTTCTAGATTATGTAATCCGGAATATATCCAGATTACACAATCCATAAACTTCTCTCAAATCCAGAAAAGAATTCCAGATTTTATATATCTAAAAAACACTTCTAAATTTGAAAACATCTTCTGAATTATGTATGAGAGTAGCACAAGAAACAAGAAGAATAAAATGTATTTTTGGATTTAGTACAAGGTGACACAAGAAGGTATGGAAGTACATAAACACTTATAAATATTTTAAAATATAAACCAATTTTCTATTAAAAATTCATATTTAAAAATAAAATAAAATTATATGATATATCGTATTATAACTAGATAAAGAACAAAGTTTTGCTAAAATAAAATAATTTTAAAATTATATTGATTAAATTACATATATAAACTTATGTATTTTGATTTCCAGTTAAAAAGTAATATTTTTTTTTTTAATTTTAAT
>Ga0123341_1007092_pt1 | contig 10197 bp, 13 predicted proteins | sample Turbeapinknodule_FD_89959 | JGI IMG/M metagenome (GOLD analysis project Ga0123341, IMG submission 89959) | Root nodule microbial communities of legume samples collected from Mexico - Turtle bean Mexico pink nodule | ecosystem: Host-associated > Plants > Roots > Nodule | place: Mexico: Nepantla...
AAACGGCGACTACACTAGCTTCTGAACCACTCGCCCTTCTTTAGCCACGTGCTCTGCTAAACCCGCCTCACGTGGTCACGTGCTAGACACGTCATCACACCCGATGACCTGGCCGGTACAAATTGTATAAACCATTTTATATTTATTCAACAAATTTAGATTTTTAAATTTAAATTACTAAATTTATGATATCAAAATCAGTCATCTTTGCACATTATAATAGTTAAACACTCATGCTTTATTGATTAATTCTCACTTTAAATGTCTTATTACGAGACAAATAAACCTTAAGCACTAAAATTCTCTTTTTGTCAAACGCCTTAAGCACATTTTCATCTATGTTAACTACAAAACACTTCTTTAATAATTGTCCTAGATTTAGACAAGTTGGTTTTCATTTGGTATGTGCGTAACATCATAAATGAAGGAGTGTTTACCGTCCTTCCTTTTGATTAAGATATATATCTAGCAAATATGTTCTTGAAATATTAACCAGAAACTCATTTACAAACCAATAACATGTTGAGTTTCCTACTGCAAAAAGATTTGAAATGAAACTAAAAATTGGAAAGGTTAAAATGGTGACGGTCACTTAGAAAGGCATCAATCCTTGATTGAAGTTGAAGTAAAAGGAACGGTGGAGGGTGGTTGCTTAAGATGGAGGGTCCCTCTCATTCCACACCAACCCGCATCTCGCCGTTCAATTCAATAACAGACAACAAAACCTCACCGACGCAGCTGGCATCACATCACTCACATGTTGACTCCATCTTTTTACCATTATACCCTCACTCCCACCGACATCCTCGTCATTTACCAAACAAAAAAGACAAAAGTCACACAAGGCCAATGGTACCCAACCTAACACCCAATCACTGCCAATTTTTTTTTCTCCCGCGAGAACAACACTCTTCGCCGTCGCTACCATTTTCTTAACTCTCACCGTATACGGTTCCACACATACGGAAACAGTAAACCTGGTTGTTGGTGTTGTTCTGTCCGAAACCGAACCTCATTCTAAAGATAGCGGTTGTCATTGTAAGAGCGAGGAGGCATGGCGTTTAGAAAGTGATACCGTGAGCGACAGCAATGCGTCGCGTTGGGGTTTGATTATAATACGCAGATCGAGGCCACGAGCTGTGTGGTGAAGCACATTTTGCAATTTGAATAACATTAATGATAAAAGATGGGAGAAAAATCGAAGTCCAAAGGAGGGTGTTGCGGTTGGTTCATCGCGTTTGTCATTCTGGCTATCGTCGTCGGTGCTGTTGTTTACACCGTTAAGAAGAAATTCGGTCACTCTGGTTCCGACAAAGCCGCTCCGGTTCCCGGTCCTCCTGGCGCCGTTGATCAGAAATACGCCACTGCACTAAAAACCTCATTGCAATTCTTCGATATTCAAAAATGTATTTCATTCTATCACCTCTTTTATGCCTTTTTCCTGTTTTTTTTTTTTCATTTCAATATTTCACAATGTGGTTCTTAATGTATATTAATTAAGGCAACAATGGTATGCTAATGCCACATTATTAATCTATTTGACTCTTTAGTTTCTATTAGCCATTATTTTATAAGTGTTGTTGGTGTTGGTTAACAATGGTGTTTCCTCGTGTCATGCAGCTGGGAAGTTAGTCAACAACAAAATACCTTGGAGAGGGGATTCGGGTCTTAAGGATGGGAGCCAAGCGAAGCTGGATCTCACAAAGGGAATGTATGATGCTGGGGATCACATAAAATTTGGTTTTCCGATGGCTTTTACGGCGACGGTGTTGTCTTGGGCCATTCTGGAATATGGAGATCAAATGGATCACGTTGGCCAGTTAGTCTCGGCTCAAGATTCGCTCAAGTGGGTCACAGATTATCTCATCAGTGCTCACCCTTCTGCGAATGTTCTTTACATTCAGGTTTATGTCTTTTACAACTTTGGTTTGATGCCACCTTGCTGTGCAAGATGTGAATGCATAAATTTATTGCCTTCTCTGTGTGGGTACTCCGTGATTCTTAGAGTGTTCTGCGTGGTAAAACTATAGGATTTGTTTTATTTTTATCCTTACTTGGTATAACATTTGACTTTGATACATTCAGTGCTGGGGATTTACACAATAAGTTAGCTATGTTGTGCCATCTGTTTGAAAAACGATTAAATGTTGTAACTAGAAGTGTAAAATATTTATTAGTTCTGATGGTGATGCAACATATTGTTTCCTTAGAGAGAAAAACTGCTGCATTCACAGTAATTCAATTTAAAATCAAATCTACATTGTTGTTCTTCCAGAATCGCCTTTCTATTTGTAAGGTTATCGGTATGCTTGTGGTATTAATCCTATGACAGGCCATGAAATTGGATAAGGGATTTTGTACAGGGCAGGCTATCAATTTTAGATTTTTATGACTCCATTTCTTTGTTGTACGTGTATTCGACGATTGAATAACTGTCATTACTCCTCTTTTCCTTTTCATGTTCAGCCACTTAATTTGTGTGTGTATTAGGACTATTAAGCCTTTAACAACCTATTTTTAGGTTAACATTTTCTAACTTGTTTGATGTATTAAAATCACCATTTGCAGGTGGGTGATCCTGTTGCAGATCACAAGTGTTGGGAAAGGCCAGAAGACATGACTGAGGCTCGACCACTCATACAAGTGAATGAATCTTATCCTGGATCAGACATTGCAGCTGAAACTGCAGCTGCCATGGCCTCAGCATCTTTGGTATTTAAAAAGACTGATTCTGCGTATTCAAGCACACTCCTCAAGCATGCAAAACAGTTGTTTACTTTTGCTGACAAAAATAGGGGATATTATAGTGAGAGTATACCTGAAGTCCAGACATATTATAACTCAACTGGATATGGCGATGAGCTTTTATGGGCTGCTAGCTGGCTCTATCATGCTACGGGTGATGATTCTTACCTTGAGTTTGTGACTGGCCAAGATGGAGAAGACTATGCTGATTGGGGAAGCCCAACCTGGTTCAGTTGGGATAACAAGCTTGCTGGAACTCAGGTATAAATGAAGGATAATGATAGATAGTACAAATTGGTGTTGCCAAAAAACTGAATAACAAACTCCTCAAGTGATTTCTATCAAGCTCCCTCTGTTTTTTTATACATTGTTATTCAACCAATACTGTTTGAGCATGTCAAATTTCACACAAAATCTTCATACAGCTCAGTAGAACTCACTAGAAAAAGCTCAATCTTTTTTTCCAGTTTCCAATTTGTGATTTGATTAACTGGGAAGGACAACCATTAGCGTTATGAGTGTGTTGCTATAGAGAAGGGCTTTTCAGATTTTATTGCAACCTACTTACCCCATCATGTAGAAAAGACAATGACCAGCTTAAATTTCTGTCTTACGAACAGAGTTGAGCTAAATTAAGAGTCTTGTGGTATTCAAGTTTTCAGATCAAGATTCTAGTTATAATAATTATAATATTACTGTACAAAGCTGACTTTTGCTATTCACATATATTTTCTTTAATAATTGAATCTTGTTTGTGCAGGTTTTGTTATCTAGATTAAGCTTTTTTAAGGCAAAGGACATTTCAAATTCGTATGGCTCTGGTCTCCAAAGTTACAGGAAAACAGCAGAGGCTGTAATGTGTGGCCTTCTTCCGGATTCTCCAACAGCCACAAAAAGCAGAACAGATGGTAATATTCTTCTTGAATGCTCTATGATTGGATACGTATGCCTATAATCATACATTTCTTTTTTCCCAGCCACGTATCCATTTTCGCATCTTGACATCTACATTAGTTAAATGCCCAGTGCCCAATGCACTAGTCTTCTACTTGAGGGATCTAGAATGAGTCAAATGTTTGCAACCTTACACCATGAACAGCCAGGCTGTTTGCAATGTTAGAACTTAAATTAGAATGCATCATGGTTTTGAAGATGCAACAGTACCGCTTACCCAAGGCTCACTGCTAGAGAGTTTCTGATTAACTAAATTAAATTATAAGCAGATTTCTAATAATGGACATGTAGGCTATTTTTCATGGCCTGTGATGTTGGAGTCAAGAAATAAACACACTGAATTCTGAATTTAGATAGAAATAATGTTTTTAGGCCTGGTTTGAGTACAAACATAGGGTTTCCTTCACAGAAACACATGAAATTACAATTTTACGCCTTAATTCCCTTTTACCAATCTACAACACAACTCTATATCACATTAACTGTTGCATCATAATCTGTAATTACCTAATCTAAAATTATTATAAATATAACTTCCCAATATAAAATACGTTTAATTTTAACCTATCAAATGCCTCCTAATACAATATCAGCCCTGTCCTCAAGGCAGAAATAGGGAAACTGTTCCTTGCTGATCAACATTTCAATTTGGTTTCATCAATTCCAATCCCTTTGGATTCTTCTTGTTCTTCCACATCATCATCTTCCCCTAAGTTATCACACGTGACTTCCTTTCAAGACATCAGTAAAGTGATCCAAATGGTTGGCCACATGGAAAATTACCTTTCCCCTCCTTTTAACATTCTTTTGATTAGGTAAAAGCTAGTGCCACAATTTAAACAATTTACTACAAGCAAAACACTTGAACTATGTAAGGAAATAAAAATTTATTTTATTGATAACAATCATACCTATAACATTCTCATCACCTCTATTTGTAACAATCAAACTCTTTAAAATAAGAAAATAAAAGTATGTTGAAATGAATAGGAAGATTCTAAAACTATTTTGTCCAAATCACTATGGAGATATTGAGAATATTTTCATCATGATAATCTGCTATTTATAAGATTCCCCTTCAAGTTGGTAAGTGAATATTGATTATTTCCAACTTGCCTACAAGATTCTAGAATCTTCCCTAAGGAAACCCCTAGTGAAAGTGTCCGTCATATGAAGTTCTATAGGGAAATAGGTTATAATCGCGAAACCTTTGTCAAAATTATCTTTGATGAAGTATCTATCAATTGTAATATGTTTGACCCTATCATGTTATATTGGATTATGGGCAATGCTCAGAGATGATTTGTCATCATTGTACAATTGCATAGAGATGTCAAGCTCTGTTTAGAAGGTTATCTAGTATGATTTTCATCTAGGGTCCTTCACAGATCTTTGAGTAAGGGTTCGAAATTCAACTTGTGCACTAGAATGAAATATTCCATCCTAATTTTTGCTCCTCCAAGCTACCAAACTTCCTCCTAGAAACATACCATACTCAAAAATATATTTTCTGTCAATAATAAAATATGCATAATCTGCATTAGTATCTATCTTCAGGGTCGAAGTGTCTTCTTTCCTGAACGATAGCTCCTCTTTTGGTCTTGAATTTAAGTACTTTTTAATTTTGTCAATCACTTACATTTATCTTTCTCTTGGATCATGCAAACTAACTTATCACAGTAACTACATAAACAATGTCTGGTATCGTGTGTGATGGATAAATAAATTGTTCTACCAATCTTTTATAGTGGGTCTTTTCTATAGGAAGACTATTTCACTTCCAATTTTATGCTTTACTTTAATTAGAACTCCTGAGGTTCACATCAAAACTTACTTGTTTCTTTGAGGAGGAGATTAAGTACATATTTTCTTTGAGAGATGAAACTCACCTTTCTGGAATAAGAAATCAAGGAACTATTTGTGTTTTTCCAGGTCTTTTATTTCAAATTGAACCGCCAATTTTTCCTTTAAAACCATTTTTTAATAATTTCATCATCTCCTACAATAATTTTATTATCCACATTGACCAACAGTAATGATGTGAGTTTACCTATCACAAAGTACTTTATGAATAAAGTATGATTTCCTTAAGTGTGCTTGTATCTTAAGGAAACTAATGCTTTCGTAGATCTCCCAAACCATGCTTTTGAAGATTGCTTAAGACCATATAAGGCCTTATTTAGGAGACATACCTTATTCCTTTCACTACGGGTCTCAAATCCTAGAGGAATTTCCATGTATAATTTTTCTAAAGTTCCATGAAAGAAGACATTCATCACCATTCAAGTGATGTTAGTCCCAACCAAAATGAGCTGCCAAAGCAAAAAGAATTCGAACAATATTCATGTTCGAAACACTTTTACATGCTGACCAGCCATCCAATTGAATCTTGCCCATCGAAAGTGGGTACTTGTACTTTTTGTACTGCATTTTTAATTAAATAAACTGAATCCCCATAAGGCTCTATGAGTGAGTGTTGAAAAGCCCTTGATCATTGGTTGACTAGTTCTAACTTCCTGCACGCTATTCTCTATTAATTGGCTCTTTTTCCTAATCCAAATCCTTCTACAATGGTGTAATGGTATCCAAACTGCCAAGCCTTTCTCTCATTCCTATAAAATCTGTGAATGTCTTGGATTTCATCTCCCATTTTTTGTCCATAATCATTGTGGTGAGAATTGGCTCTTAACATCTCCTTGACATTCATTTCCTCTACATGCTTTTCCGATGCTTCCACTCTAAAGTTGTTGTTCTCAAGAAATAAACACACTGATTTCTGAATAAAGATAGAAATAATCTGCTTTTTAGGCCAGATTTTAGTACGAACACCAGGTTTAGGGTTACAGGGTTTCCCTGTAATAAGATTATAACTGGTTGAATAGATTTGGCCTATCATATGATAATCATTGCTCCTGGCTAAAAGTATTTTTGAAATTCAAACGTTTGAAATTCATTTTTAGATTAATAATTCTATGCTATATGTGCTGCAATTAAATTCTTACTTTTCTATAATACAGAGGGTCTTATATGGGTGAGCCAATGGAACTCTTTGCAACAACCTGTTGCATCTGCATTCTTAGCTGTTGTTTACAGTGACTATATGCTAACATCACAGACACCAAAACTAAAATGTGATTCAGATTCCTATACCCCATCAGATCTTCGAGACTTCGCCAAATCTCAGGTATGCATGCATTATTATTTGCACACAATATTTGTTTGAAGTGATCCATGCTCAAATATAAAATTTATGTAATACTTTTAGGCTGATTACGTATTGGGCAAGAATCCTATGGATATGAGTTTTCTGGTGGGCTACGGAGATAAATTCCCGCAATTTGTGCATCATAGGGGTGCTTCAATTCCTGCTGATGCAAAAACTGGCTGCAAGGATGGTTTCAAGTGGCTTGACTCATCTGATCCAAATCCCAATGTAGCTACTGGAGCACTTGTTGGTGGACCCTTCTTGAATGAGACTTTCATTGATTCCAGGAACAATTCCATGCAAACAGAACCAAGCACGTACAACAGTGCTGTCATAGTCGGTCTCCTATCAAGTTTAGTCACCACGTCTTCTGTTGTTCAATCCTTTACCTAAGCTCCTCAATTGCACTTCTTGAGATAGGTTTGTGTTTTTTGTAGCTTTATTCATTTCCCGATCCTGACAAATGGAAAGTGTTGTTAAAAGCATGAAACATAATATTGTAATGATATGCTTGATTGTATGAGTGTAAACCACGAGGTTTCGATAGGTTTATGGTGAATATGTACGGGTGTAGTTTGCTTTGGCATTATTAGCTCAGCAGGTGTGGAGCTATTTTCTTGTAGTTGTTTGTAGACCACATTTTCAAAAATTTATTATTACTATTATTCGTATCATTACACTCTCATCTTATTGTTCATCTTTTGTTTCATTCTGTAGTACCAGCACACCAACTCTCGACATGGTACATTTTGTTGGCATCTTCCACTACCTAGTCCTAACGTTGTACATCATCCTAATAGGAAGAAAATAATACTACTAACTTACACATCACCTCACGTTCAAATTCAAATTGGATAACCTCTTACTACTGATGATAAAATATGTATAAACTATATGGAGGTCGCATTTAATGAGGGTGGTGGATGAAATCAACAAGTATTTCAAATACAATAAATGGTTGGATTATACTTCCCTTTTCCCATTTGTCTCTACCAATACACAACTTGATCATTTTGAAATAAACACTAATACTATACACCTCAATTAACAGAATATGTTAAATAAAGATAGCCTTATAGATAAATGAAAAAACAAAAAAATTGAAGGTGAAAGCATTAAAAGAATTTGAGATTCAATCATTCATATATTATAACATTGTAATTATATATTCAAGTGAAATAAATAAAAATTACATTCTTTAATATACTATTCCTAGCAAACTATTTACTATCAAAATCACAAATACGAAGACTCTCATTTGAATTAGCCACAGTTGTAATTTTTAAATGTTGAATAACTTTAATTAATATTCCAACGCTGCTTATAGGGTCAATAGTCAATCTTATAGAATGGGAAAGAGGTGGATTGTTGTGGTTTTTCAAAGCAAAGAAATGATGAAAAAGACAATGGTGGCGTCAGATGAAGTTGAAGCGGACGTTAAGATGGTGAAGAAAAAGTGAGATGGAAACAAAAATGTAAGCTAGTAGCTTCTGATTTGAATGAATAAAGGGAGAAGCAGACGAGAATGTTTACTTTTGGGTTCAACAGGAATTGCCGTGGCAGAAAGTTTCATGTTTAGCCAAGAAGTTCAATGGTCGCCATACTTTCAAAACGCCAATGATTTTGTTTCCTTTCACAGAATTCAGAGGCTACCTACATTCAAACATGCTTTCTGTATACCCATTGCATTAATATTCCCAATGTCGACTCTGTTTGACGCTAAAACTTGCTGCGAAAATAGGAAAGTAACATGCGAAAACGAAAGCCGAGTTTCAAGCCCGAATACACATTATTTAGTGAAAAGTAAGGAAAAGCTAAACGTTGATTTTTGGTGGGGCATTACGTAAGCTAGGTATCAGCACAACTTAAACAAGAGTTGATGAATGTTAAAATCACTTTCTTTTGGTTTTCTCTTTAATCTTTTTGACCAGCATAAAATAAAAAGGAAAGAGGAATGACGAATGCACGCAAATAAAGAGTAGGAAGACGTGATTCCCACCGGCATTGAAGATTTTACGAAGGAAGGTGATGCTTATCCAATACCGAAAAAGAGAAAGTAATGGAAAGGTAGGGCAAAAGGTTTTTTTTTTTTTAATTTCCTTTCCATACTCATCCCCTTCCTTCTTAGTTCCCCATTCATTCCACTGCCACGCCACCTTTTGTCCAAAAAAGAAAGAATCGCAACGTGACCAGTTCCCATTTATTCTAGTACCCAAATGCAACGTCCACGTGCTCATGCACTCCTTCTGCTTCCCTCCACCCCATAAATTATTGCACCCTCTCCTATCATTATAATCATGCTGGTTACTTTCCTCATCTGTATACCTTTCTCTTTCAGATTTAGTGTTTCAAAATTTGTGTCTTTTTTATTTTTTCCTTCTTCCATGATGATTTTGATGAAAAAAAGGCATACGAAAACAACACACAATCATTAATCAATTGCAAACGACACAAGATTTAAGTGGTTCGGTTGCCAATTGTAACTTACATACACACGGACAACAATTAGGTTTACATTCTATCCTTATAAGTACAATAATCTCTTTAAATAGATATTATAAAAGAAACATAATGATTAAACGCGTCCACTAAACATGTATCTAGTCAGCCCAATCCAATTGGTCCTGACTTTATACCCAACATATTTCATTACCTTCTTTTTAAGACGTGTCACACTACACCACAAACACTCACCAATTTAATATTAACCACTTTACATGCATCCCTCCTTAACACCTCTCAATGACTAAGTTCACAATTAACTCAGTAAAGAACATGTAGCATCCTTCACCCAACATGAAAATGACGATATCATTTGTTATTGTGTTCAATAAACACCATACTCAGACACATAGATCATGGCACCGACAAGAGTAATTAGAGAGCATCCTATGTATAAAGAGCAAGCGCTGCTGCTTCATCTCAAGTTCACAGTTAGACACTATTACTAAAACAAACTTACATAAAACTTATAAGTTGAAGACGGGACTATTCATGTCACTACAATAATCTCTTTCTTAACTTTTGTTTTTCCTGCAAATTCAACTCTTAATCTTGACTTATATATGATAGACTATTACTTGTCAAAATTTATAACGCTTATTATTCGGTGTAAATGTTTCTACATAAAAGAAAAACATAAAATGACAACCTAAACTTCAGGATTCAATTCTAACTCACTTAATCACCGTCACAAATAATTTATATCACTCATTAATACAAGAAAATCATCAAATAGAAACTAATTTTAGATTAAAAAAATAATTAGTTACTATAGTAACTAAATTAAATAC
>Ga0123341_1007094_pt1 | contig 10196 bp, 7 predicted proteins | sample Turbeapinknodule_FD_89959 | JGI IMG/M metagenome (GOLD analysis project Ga0123341, IMG submission 89959) | Root nodule microbial communities of legume samples collected from Mexico - Turtle bean Mexico pink nodule | ecosystem: Host-associated > Plants > Roots > Nodule | place: Mexico: Nepantla...
AATAGTTTTACATTTAATTAAAAATTACTATTAATGTGTAACATTATAAAATCTACTGCTTTTAAGTCAACTAGACATATCCTTAAGTGTATGTAATTAAATCAGAAGTTAAAACAAGCATAACAAGATTTCTAATATGTTAATGTATAGGTCCTATTATAGAATCATCTATTTTTGTGTGAAAATATCATACTATAATCATAAATATAAAAAGAAAGAGGGGTGACTTAACCATTTAAATAAACATATAATTGTAATTAATACAGACATAAACACACATAGAAACAAACACATGTAGAAAAATAAATATTGAGACACAAATACACTTATTAAGACAAAATCTCTCATCCACAAATGTCTATTCACAAATGTCTAATAGAGTCGGCTAAATCAATGTCGAGTCGAGTCAGCTTGAGTTCAGGTCAAACTAAGTCAGTCTAGTAATAGGTTGACTCGACATCGAGCCCATGTCGAACTAAGTCAATATAGGTCCTAGTCAAGCCGAGTCAGTTCGGGTCCAAGTTGAGTTGGTCTGGACCCATATCCAACCGAGTCAACCCAGGGTCATGTTGAGCCGATTGGACTCTGACCCATGTTGAGACGAGTGGGTCCAAACCCATATCAAGTTGATTGGACCCATGCCCATGTCAAGTCGAGTCGGTATGAGTCCATGTCGAGCCGAGTTGGCATGTGCCAATGTCGAGCAAGACCCAGATCCAAGTCGAACCGAGTCATTTTGGGCCTAAGTTGAGTCAACCCATACTCAAATTGAGTCGAGTCAACTCGGGAACATGTCGAGCTAAGTGGGCTCGGGCCAATGTTGAGCTGAGTTGATCTAGTACTAGGTTAAGTAAGCTTGGGTCTAGGTCGAGCTGAGTCGGCCAAAACCCAAGTAGAGCCAAGTCTGCTCAGGCTAGGTAAAGTCAGTCTTGACCTAGGCCAAATCGAATCGGTCTGGGCCAATATCGAGTCAAGTCGGCTAAGGCCCAAGTCGAGTTGAGTCGGCCCAGTATCAGGTTGAATGTAGTTGGCTCGGGTCTAGGTCAAGTCGAGTTAGCCCGAGTATAAGGTTAGCTGAGTAGGCCCGGATCCAAATTTAATCAAGTCGGTTGGGGTTCAAGTAGAGTCGACCTGAGCCTAGATCGAGCCAAGTTAATCTGTGTTCAAATCGAGATAAATTTTTAATCTAATTGATAAAGTAATTTTAATTTAGATTTAATCTATTTTAAATAAATTTAATCTAATTAAAATGGATATAAATTTTAAATTCAATTCATTTATTGGAGTTTGAAAAATCTATAATTAATGACCATCCTAACATACGTACGCGTAAAAACATAAAAACACACATTAATCTCTCTCACACGCGTACGCATAGACATAGAAGAGATACACACGTGTAGAGACACTCATACACCCATGAAAACACATAAGAAAAAAATTCAATAATTTCAAGTGACATTTCATTTGTTAATATTTTAAAATTTTCATTTTGTTTTACTACCTGAGGATGAAGGATGGCTTTTGTAGGACGGATCCAACAAAACCATTTCCTGAAACCAAGCTGAGACTTCAAAGGGTAATGCATTTTTAAACGCAATGTACAAGGAGTCCTTAGGATTTGGTTCCAAAAGTACTTTGTACCAGGCTTAATGATGATAAAAGTAGTTACCGGTTGGAGGGAAATGGCCAGAGAAATATTTTGTTTTTGTTAATGGGTTTTGGTTCCAATCCTCTAAGGTGTGAGACAACCTTCGCTATTCGTAGTTTTGAATAACAGATTATAAATGGTTGTTGAATAATATTATTCACTGTGTGCAGTGTTAACAACACTTTTTCCATTGGGGGATGGATCCCTTTCACTAACTTAAAAAAAGAATAATATTTTTTACAAGATGAGAAATTACTTGATAAGGATCTTTTCTTCGACTTTTGGCTCAAGAACCATAATCGTGTCACACTGTTCTTTTATAATAAACTCAACAGGGGATTCCTTTGTAGTGTCGGGAAGTGTCATTAGAAATTCATGAGGAATTCAAGGGTTGAGGAAGTACTCTTAATGCTGAGGTATTTTTAGTAACAAGAGAATTAGAGGTACTAACACCCTTTTATACTACTTTTTTTTGTTAAATGAAGGGGCAAAATCATCTATTCATTTGTTCATTCGTCCAAAGTTTAGGATTCTTTCTTAATCTATTAAGGAATTTTGGAGCAATACTATAATATTTTTTGAATATTATCGGATACATAATTTAAACATCTCAAGAATGTCTGAAAAGCTAATTCTTTCTGTACCAGATCATTTATGACCTACACTCAACACTGCAAAGAAAATGTCTGTTTTATCCTTATTTTTCTAGATATTTATATCCACAACACAAGTAAGACCGTCCTGGATATACAAATTCAGAACTGAGATGTGTCTTCCGAATATAACAATCCACAACACAATAATGTCTTCCATATGCTAAAATTCAGAATATTTTTTTCATTCCAAAAGCGAAAATCTGGAAAAGATGACAAGGGCAATTTGAAGATTAAAAATAAGTGGTGAATACATATCAAAATTGATCTGGTGCACGGAGAATTAACCTCTCTGAAATTGATATATTTTGTGCCCTAAAAAAGTTATTTTAGTTTGGGCTATATGTATTTTTTTTTGTTGACACCACTATTCCATTTTTTAATTAATTTTTAAAAAAGTCTTTGAATATTTTATATGTTTTTCTATTGATTATGAGAATATTAATGCATCATCAAGATACACACAACAGCAAAAATCCAAGCAGGGAATTAAAATGTTATTCATGATATTTTGAAATTCTGTTATTTGGCCTTATTATTTGTACCGGTTTAGCTTATGTGGGGATTTTGTTTTCATTAAATCCTTCTTCATATTGTAAATATATAGTAAATGAATTTCTATAGGTGTTAAGCGTATCTGATAATAAATTCATTTTCTATCTCTTTAAACTTTTTAGCATTTTTTAATATTTCTTCTCCGACACTTTGGTACTTAATTTCAGTTTTTATATATTTTTATTTGTTCTTCTTTATTTTTTATTATACTTAACAAACTTTATTCTTCCATCTCACATATATTCTTTATTTCATCTTTTTAGGAGGTTTATGAATTAAAAAAATATTTTTAGTTTCAATTCCTCCTTCAGATATATTTGTGTTAAAAAGTAGTTACTAGTATAATTTCTTTTGTTATATTTTTAGTTAATATAAAGTTATTTCTATATCATTTCCCTTTATTACATACTAAATACAAGTGCACATCTTGATGGAAAAAACGCACGCAGAAGCAACACACATAATCACAAATCAACCGCAAAAAATATTTAACGCGGTTCAGTCGCCAACTGCAACCTACATCCACACTGACAACTATTAGGTTTTTATTTTTTGTCCTGTTGCACCTCAATTGCAAGTACAATTATCTCTTTAAATAGAATTATAAAAGGGACACAATGATTAAGCCTACTCACTAAACATGGTGTCTAGTCAGCCCAACCTAATTGGTCCTAGCTTCATACCTAACAATCTCCCACTTGAAGCCACGGAACAATGTTCATCTGCGCTTCAAACTGTGTACATGTACTTCTGTAATTTGTCGACGGAACTCAATGTTCCATCTCTAGTTGCCACCGACCTTCTTAATCATTTGAAGACTTTGTTAAAACTCTCCTGAGTTTCAACACGTCAGTCACTGACCCGTTCTCTGTTCCTACCGGCTCCCACTTACAGGAATTGCCAAATCCTGGAATAGCCTGAGAACAAATATACTCCATACTCAACAAGAAATTTTCTGGAGATGTTTCAACAGTTGGAATACTGGTTCTCCTAACCCACTGTCGTCTAGGAACCTCAGCTGAAGCACGACCCGTGCTCCCACTGTGATAAGTACCTCTGACTGGTCTACCTGAACCTTTCCATGGTTGTTCATCCTGAATTTGACTTGTGGCTCTGGGTTTCTCTCTTGTAAAGACAACCCTCTTCTGCCCACGAGATTCTATGAACCGGACTTTGTTTATCTTCTAAACTAGGACGGTCACTCCTTCAGACAGTAATCCGACCATATACAACGAACCTCTCTTTCTTCCGCGGGCCATGACAAGATTTCCTTTGACGACCTTCCACTGCTGATTTCCAAACTTCACTTCATGTCCTTGTTCGTCCAACTGCCTAACAGAAATCCCACTTTTCGTTAAGTTTGGAACAACTCTGACATCCTTCAAAGTCCAGAAATCGACTAGCGTCTTCAACACTATGTCATCCATGCCCGTAACATCAGGAGTTTTGTTGTCTGCTAGTCTTACCTTTCCGAAGTCCCAATAATTAGATTCTGCAATGCTTCACTACTGTGGGTAGAATGAAATGAAGCACCAAAATCCATGACCCAGGAATCCACACTGCTATCCGCGCAACAGACTAAGAGGTCCTCGTCCGTGGAGTTTTCTGCAATGTTGACTTGTTTACCATTTGGATATTATTTCTGAAATGCCCCACCTCCTTGCAGTTCCAACATGTTACACTTGAGCAATCCTGAGTCTTTGACTGACTCCTTCTTTTGTTCTTTCTCCCACTATCTCTGATATTTTTCTTACCTCTGATGACATAGCGATTCACTAGATAATTCTCCAAAACTCATTCTTCGGACATCCTCGCCAAGAATGAGATCACAAATCTTTTCAAAAGTGAATCCATCGGATTTTGCTGAACTGGTAACTGTTGTAACCGTTCCGGACCAACTGTCAGGCAAAGACAATAGCACTAGTAAAGCTTGAACTTCATCATCGAACTTAATTGCCACTGACATAAATGTGGCTAAGATCAAATATTGATGTGCTCAGAAACTGAACTGTCATAACTTTGTGTCGCAGCGAAAAACAACCACACCCCACGCCTAACATCGCACCGTCACTACTACACTAGGAGAAAAATGCAAGCGTCATCATGCGTCTTCCGTCACTGCCATCGCCCTACACCTCCGTGTTGTCTCGCTCACTGCAAACACCTACACCTGTTCGCTGCGAAACGCGGTCCGGCACTGCAGTGGTGCACTCCACTGCATTGCCTGCACACGACTCTACTGCGAGCAAGCCACTTGCACAACGTCGCAAGCCACCACCGCTCCTGTTGCGACCCACACCACTGCACGTCGCACCGTCTACTGCGCACATCTGCCGCGAGTCGCAGTTCTGCCTGTTGCGAATCCTGGGCTGCAATGAAACCTTAGCTTTGGGTCGCCGCTACAGCCCCTACGAAACCCTAGCTTTGGGACGCTGCTACCGCCTCTGCAAAACCCTAACTTTGGACTATGAGGCCCAGACACGGATACGACCAGTATCTGATACGAATACGGACACAAAAATACAGCTAAATTTAAAAATATAAGACACGGGAAACGACTATATATAAATTAAAATATAGTAGTATATTTTGTTATAAGAAAAAATCAAGAAAAACATTTATAAAAATGATTTAAAAATAATCCTAATAAATATAATTATAAAAAAAATTATATATAAATTATTTGAAAATATTAAAAATTCAATTAAAAAAAAGTTAAATTTAGAGTATACCTTCCTCTGTAAAAAATGGTAGGTATGCATTTAATGACAAATATTTTTTTTTTAAGAATTTAGACATTGGAACGAAGGGATTCATTGGGAAGTGATTCATTGGACAATTGGACAGTGAAATTGATATTATTATATTAAAACTAAGAATAGTTACTTACCTAGGATAGTGAAATTGATATTATAATATTAAAACTAAGAATAGTTACTTCCACCAAGTTCTCTTTTTTCTTCTTCTTCCTTTCTTCTTCGTACAATGCTCACCACTCTTACGCCTTCTTCTTGCGTTCAACAATGCTCTCTTACGCGTTCTAACTCATATTTATAGTGTATATTTGTCAAATTATAAATTCTTTTAAGGAAAAAGTATATTATTTGTTCCTAATTTCTTTTTTCTTTCTGACGTCCTTTTTGGCGTGTTCAAGGAGTGGACCGCGTCCTCTTCGGCGTGTCCAGAAAAAAGGGTCGTATCTGGCCCATACAAATGCTTCTTACACCGCGTCGTGCATGCATCCGTCGCGTGTCCGCACCTGCGGCGTATCGGAAACGTGAACGACACCATTTTTGCTGTATTCGAGCTTCATAGGCTTTGGGATGCTGCTGCAGGCGCACTTTTTTACGTCTCGAGTCGATTAATTTCTGCTGATCGGATATCTAATGTGTAAACGATCCAAGCTCTTATGCCACTTGATGGAAAAAAAATGCACGCGGAGGCAACACACATAATCACGAATCAACTGCAGAAAATAAACAACACAGGATTTAACGTGGTTTGGTCGCCAACTGCAACCTACATCCACCCGGGCAACTATTAGGTTTTCATTTCTGTCCTGTTGCACCCTAATTACAAGTACAATGATCTCTTTAAGGCAGTTTCTTCCTGCACCCTTAAATTTTTCTTTTCGTGCACTCTTCAACAATAGTGATGCTTTTAACACTCAGCTCATGGTAAAAAAGAAATTACTAACTTGAAATGTTTCCTACACATAACAAATAGGTTTCCGTTAGAATAATCTAAAAACAAAATAATTATATTGATACATTGTAGAAAACAGTATGTATAATATGATGAGAAATGTATTCATAGTATGGTTGCACACAACAAATGTTTTTCATTAAACCAAATTATATCTTGAAAATGGTGTATATTTAGAACAAATAGGTTTTTAGTTCTTGTAGATGAGAAATATGATGAAAAAAACAAAACAAAACAGATGTTTTTCATAAAACCAAATTGTATCTTGAAATGGGGCTTGCACAGAACATATAGGTTTTTAGTTCTTGTTGATGAGAAATATGATGAAAAAAGCATAATAGAACAAAACAAATGATTTTTATAAAACCAAAATGTATATTGAAATGGTTCCTACACAGAACAAATAGGTTCTTAAGATTAAAAATAAACATTATAAACTATATTAGTAAACGTAATATGATGAGAAATCTATATACAAAAAACCCAAGAGAGTATTTTCCAATCATGGTGTAAAAACCAACTTACCAAGAACTCCTGATGAGTTTTTGGGGTTTTTGAGAGTTTTTGAGACTAACAGGATTGAGAAGTGTAGTGCAAAATCCATGGAGAAGAGCACAAATAAATAATTAAAAAAGGCTCCAAAATTCCTCAAATATCAAGAATCACATTTGAAATTCAAAAACCATTACCTTGTTTATGTAAGCTGGCTTTGTAATGAAAATTTTGCAATAGGCAGACTACCCAAATTTAGGCTTGTGTGAGAGAAAAATGGAAACCTACTTTCCTCCATTCAGAGAAGGTTCAAGGTGGTGTGAGAGAAAAAAATGGAAACCCTGATCCTCCATTCATAGTACCTTTAGATTTTTTCCAATTGTCTTCCACTCATAAGTGAAAAGACTTTGCATTGGGTACGGTAAGGCCTAAGTAAAAAATCTGGAGTGATATGACATAACGCATTAAAAAATCATAAGTCTATTTAATCAATGACCACATTGGAAATGATGACCCATTTACCTTCCCGCAAACCTAACGTGCACCAAATATAAATGAAACAAAATATCATCGACCTCAGAACAATCAAGTGAGATCTTATAAAGTAGTAAATCATCATTAATGTATCTAATTAATGATAATGCAAAAAGGTAAGCAAAATGAGCGGATCAAATAACAAAGATAGATGAAAAAGAAATAAACTTTAAAACTGTAATACAAATTATTCATAAATGATATGAACAAATGGCCTTAAAAATTGGAATACCAAGTGATAAAAATGAAATGAAGAAATCAAAATATCAGAAAGCCACAAACTCATCAGAAATTGAATGAAAAAATGACGTTAAAATGATGGAATACCAAGTCATAAAGATCTGGTGAACAACAAACAATATCAGATGCAAACCATACAAAATCTCCAAAGAATAACATAGAAAAATGAACTTAAAAATTGTAATGCAAATGGTTCAGAAATGAGATGGACACATGGTGTTAAAAAACTAGAATACGAACTAATAGATAAAAATGAGATGAAGAAATCACAATTTCATATGGAAACAATATAAATCTCCAAAAAAATATCATAGAAAAATGGAGTTACAAATGCAAAAGAGAATAGCAAAAATAGCATTAACAAGCTTTAATAACATAGAAAAATGGACTTAAAATTTGGAATACCAAAGTGATAAAAATAAGATGAAGAAATGAAAATATCAGAAAGTCAGAATACAAACTTAACAGAAATGAGATGAACCAATGACGTTAAAATAATGGAATACCAAATCATAAATATCATATGAACAAATCATAATATCAGATGCAAACGATGCAAAAAATATAAATTTGTAAAGAATAACATAAAAGAAATTGACTTAAGAACTGTAATACAAACTCAACAGACATGAGATGAACACATGGCCTACGATGCAAAAAATATAAATCTGTAAAGAATAACATAAAAAGAAATTGACTTTAGAACTGTAATACAAACTCAACAAACATGAGATGAACACATGGCCTACTAACATTAAAAATGATATAAATCACCACAAAATTACATACAAAAATGGAGTTACAAGTGCAAAAGAGAAGAGCAAAATTAGTGTTAACAAACTTTAATAACATAGAAAAATGGACTTCAAAAATGGAATACAAAGTGATAAAAATAAAAACATCAGAAAGTCGGACTACAAACTCAAAAAAAGTGAGATGAACACACGACCTTAAAAATATGGAAAACGAACAATAAAAATTATATAAATCTCCACAAAATAACATAAAAAATGGAGTTACAAATGCCAATGCAAAATAATAAAGCAGGAATGACGTTAACAAACTTTAATAACAGAAAAATATGGACTTAAAAACTGGAAGTGATAAAAATAAAAAACATTAGAAGGTCAAAATACAAACTCAATAGAAATGAGATGAACACATGACCTTAGAAAACTGGAAAACGAACTGATAAAAATGAGATGAAGAAATCACAATACAAATGAAAAGAATGGTATAAAAGATTACCTGGTCCATGGAGATGAAAAGAACAAAACCGAAATGAAATGAATGAATGACTCAATACAACATCTTATATATAGTGAAATACCATCGTCAATGTCATTTCAAATTTCAAAAGCACGTGTTAAGTGTGCATATGTCTAATGGTGTTATTGGAAAAAAGCAATTTTCAAATACACCATCTCCATAATTGTTGAAATTGTGAAAAGCGGTAAGAGTAGGGTAGGGTTCAGAGAGTTTGTAGAGAGGGGAGGAGAGAAAAGTGAGGGTTTGAGAGAGAGGAGAGATATGAGGGTTTGAGAGAGGGAAAGCAGAGTGAGCATGAGAGAGAAAAATCACACCTTTAAAAAACAGTACGCGACTTGTTTTCAATGGTCCATGTAGTGTGTTTTGATTGGAGCACACTTTGCTATTATTGTATTAAACCATTTGATTTTTTTTTTTTGCGAAATTTTCTGATGTTGGCACGTGACAAAAGTTCCTGTAAAATGGATTCTATTTGTATTATTTATAGATTTATAAATATCATCTATAACTTTTAAAATTTTAAAAAACTAAATAAAATAAAACTAATGCAATGTATTTATTACACATTAATAGTATATATTATGTAATAATATATTAGATAAATAATAAGACCATCATGTTAATATTCTATTTTGTATAAAGATTATTATTACAACGATATGTAGTTCTTTCTCCAAATAGTGTTTTATTTTATTTTATTTGTCGCATTTAGTTTTCATCTTTTCCTTTATTAATTTTAATTTTAGTATTAATTTTTTATCACTTATATTTTTCATTTTATTATACTATCCATTAAAAAAAAAATCATAATAAATATAATACAAATTACACATAATAGTTTTTTTTTAAATTATTAGAAAAACACCTAACATTTTATGAAAAAGTAAATCACACAATAGTTTAACTCTTCTAGCAATACACCCTAAGTTTCTTAGGGATTCAATTCCAATATATTACACTTTTGTAAATGAGTGATGTTCTTACAAGGACCAAGAACACTAGAATCAGGTTGACAAGATTAACTCTTATACAAATCTTCCAATCTTGGGCTGGACTCTCTCGGTTTCTTCTTGGGCTGGGTACTCTGGACTTCTCCT
>Ga0123341_1007095_pt1 | contig 10196 bp, 7 predicted proteins | sample Turbeapinknodule_FD_89959 | JGI IMG/M metagenome (GOLD analysis project Ga0123341, IMG submission 89959) | Root nodule microbial communities of legume samples collected from Mexico - Turtle bean Mexico pink nodule | ecosystem: Host-associated > Plants > Roots > Nodule | place: Mexico: Nepantla...
ATACATATGTATTGTATTTTGGATTATAGAATCTATAATAAAAAAATCACAAATTTTAAATTTTAAAATCTATAATTAAAAAAATTATGGATTTCACATTCTGAAAAAAAAAATAATGAAAAATATAAAAGGATTTGGATATTTTTTTAAATATGAGGATGCAGAAAGAAAGAAATGCATGGAGGTGCAGGAAGATATCACCATTTTGCCTACTTTGAAAGGGCATTTTCTTCCTGCACCCTTACGTTTTTCTTCCTGCACCCCTACGTTTTTCTTCCTGCACCTCCACAATGTAATGCAAAGACAAAAATATCTTTATTATTTTTTAAAAATTCTAAAATACACATAAGACCCACACTACTCTTTCTTTTTTCGGACAATGCAATTCGGTAATTTTACGAAATAGAAAATCTGTATTTATTTTTTTGCATTTTGGATTGGGAAATCCATATATCTTCCAGATTGGTGAATACGGTAATCTTCCGGATTGGTGAATCCGGTAATCTTTCGGATCCATCAACCCGTAACAAAAATTAGACTTTCAGATTCAGCAATCCAAAAATCAACAAGTTGCTTTCGAAACACCCCTTTATTTGAAAAAAAAAACACGAATCACTTCCGGATTGATGAATCTGTAGCAAAATCCTGGATCCCAATATCCGATAATCTAAAAAACTCTAGTTTTTTTAAATTAAAGGTGAAGGTCAGTTTTGGGATTTACAAAATTGTGGGGGTGCAGGAAGCAAAACATAGAGGTGCAGGAAGAAGAAGCCCTTTGAAAGAAGAACTGGCCCACGACCCGGCCCGTTTCCATTAAACTTATTCCATTACTATAAATACCACCCCAAACCAAATTCAACCAACGGTCTCTCCAGTCTTCAAATCCCATATTCCCGCCTTAATTTGCAATCCTTCAGTTTCCAACTTCTTTCTCTTGCTCTCTCGCAAACTCCAAACGCGTGCCGTTTCTGCACATTCCGACGACGATGAACTAGAAGGCGTTTCATCTCCGATCCGAAACGAAAATGAAGATCAACAAAGCCTGCGATATCTCCTCCATCTCCGTCTTTCCTCCTCCTCTTCTTCATTCAAGGTCACTCCTCTCGCTCTCGCACTGATTCACACATTTCAATTACAATTCGTTTAATTCAGTGCATTGCTTCTCGTAGAACGCTCATTTGATTCGTTTGCTCCGAGAGAAGAAGTTTTAGTTCTACATTTCAAGTTTATTCATGAACTTCGTGTTTTCTGCGGCACGCTCTGTTTGGATCTTATGGATTAACGAATCTGGAAGCTAACTTAAAATGATTTGTATATCACAACACATATGACGCATTTCAATTCAAATAGTCGTGTTGAACTGTTGTTTTTCTATCGCCTTTTCTGTATGAAGGAAAGCGAACAACATTTCGAGTGGATTGCAAGTTTCTCACTCTCAGCATCGCACGCAACCATCACAGCAATCGTTTTCTCAGGGACTTTCATCTCAGCACGGATTGCTGTCTCATTTCTCTCAAAATTCTCTCGACGAGGCCGTCACAACTAATGACCCGGTTAGATCTTGTAAACCGACGCAGTTATACTGATACTCTTAATTTTATTAGCAATTTTCATCGAAACAATTCTTGTAAACTGATATTGATTAGAATTGATTATAATTATAATTTATAAGTTAATCTGAGGTGGAAATAATTGTAATTATTGCTCGAGTTAAAAGCAAGCGTGATTGTACCTCTTTTATAAATTGTTCGTGGCTTCACAAAATTCCTATGTCAAACAAGTGGAATCAAAGCATGTTATGCCTAAAAAAAAGCTAATATTGCTGTCAATTAGTTCATGTGCTACTTAGGATACACAGAGTGAATCTATTCCATGGATATCCTTACTTTTATCAATTATGTTTGTCACTAGCTTGTGTTAAATTTACGACAAAATTTAAAATGCAATTCCATGAGTATTTTTTGTGTTGTCTTCAATTATGATTGGAATTTCAGCTTGACAAATCTATGTAATAAAAATTTGCATTGAAATGATCAGTATAAGTTAATAGACTGAAACTTCAATCGTGATTGAAGAGAATGCTAAAAGCACCCAAAGAATTGCATAATACTAGTTATTAACCGAAAGTTTTCATGGTAAATAGAGAACGCCTTCAAATATCCTTCACCCAATTATGAAATGTCGCAAATAAGCCGAATATATTTTGTTTTTAGACTTTAGGACGTAATTACAAGCGATTGAAGATTCTATTTCAATGTTTATTATATTCTTAATGTACTTTAGAGAGTTGGTTCTCAAGAACAAGAGAACTCTTTGAGGAGGCTTTCTAGCTTGCCCCGACTTACATATTCACGGGAAGAGAGTCAACCCCCTAACTCAAGATCTTCGTCCAATCTGATGCTCAAATGGAATTCTGCAGATCACAAAGGTAAGAGTATTTAATAAAAAATATGGGTTTTTATTTTTCTAGCTTATATTTTTGGCATCCAAGTTAGACATATCTAAGAGTAGTCCGAGTTTCATGATACAAAAGCAGAAAGTGAATTAAGTTAGAGTCCTTTTACGCTCGCATATTACTTTACTCAAGATAATAAATCCATTGTTTGATATAGCAGGTCAGTTAAGTGAAGGACTTGAACACCGGATAGGCATAATGGAAACTTCATTGAACAGGTTTGGAATGATCTTGGATTCTGTTCAAAGTGACGTTATGCAAGTACACAAAGGAACAAAGGAAATTATTTTGGAGGGTAAGTAACTCATTTTAACTACTGACAATATTCTAAAAGAAGTTTTTGGGAGTTGTGTTTATTCCAATCTAGGAACGTTCTACTAAAATTTTGTATGGCTCTCCTTTGATTCTCTGCTTATGTTGCATTTTCCCATCTTTGTATATTCTTTTGAAACACAGATCAGCAGAAGGAATTCTTGTTTTGTATACTAAGAACTCTGATTTCTAGCACCATTTTTTCCAACTTCATTTAACAATTAGATATATTATTATTTTATTTAAAAAATTTATTTATATTTATTTTTATTAATTACATTTTCATTTAAGAACTAGATATATTATTATTTTATTTCAAAATTTTATTTATATTTATTTTTATTAGTTAAACATAATATTTTATTATTAAGTGGAATTGTAAAGTAAAAGTGAGAGAAAAATAAGAGTGTGAAATGTTCATTTTCTCTTTATTATATTCAGAGTTTTCTCTGGCTCGGTTTATTACGTAAATTACTTTTGTAACACACTGTACAATTTTAACTCCTTACTTTCCATTCAGTGGAATGCATAAGGCAGAAGTTGATTGCTCAGGATAACTCATTTCAGTTAGTGGTAATAGCCTTATTCGTACCTTGAATTGCACGGTTTCACTAACATCAATGGATATCGAAGTTCAGTAGACTGATCAGTAGTCCGGTTTTAAATCAGACTAAAGGACAAGAAGAACTTAAAGCAATGATTGATGGGAACTTGAAATCTTTATCCGAACAAATGAGCCATGTTTCAAAGAAAGAGAATCTACAAGATGTATATTTGGCGGTTTCTCCGTTACCTCAGCTAATTGAAGCCTCTATGCGAAATGTACAAAATGATCTCTGTAACATCAGCAAGGAAATGCAGGCACGTACCATATGGCAATTTATAATGATTTAAACACGCAGATGTATTAAACTTGTAAACTTCTTAGGTTAGGTACAAATACTTTTACGAAGATTTCTTAGAACCCCTCTTCTCATTTTTACACCGCTACAGGAAAATGCCTCCCCCCAAGCTCTCTTTCTTTTTCTTCTTGTTTATAGTCACTAAATTGCCGTCCAAAAATGATGCTTTGCCAATGAGCACTTGCAGGGAATTTCTTGCAATCTAAAAAGCTTCAACCAAAAGGATATGGCGCAGCCATCTTTGTCCTCAAAGGTTCTTCTTCTCTCTTAATGAACCATTAACATATTCTGCTGATTATTGTAATGATAAATGCAATATTGCAGGGAATTTCTTGCAATCTAAAAAGCTTCAACCAAAAGGATATGGCGCAGCCATCTTTGTCCTCAAAGGTTCTTCTTCTCTCTTAATGAACCATTAACATATTTTGCTGATTATTGCAATGATAAATGCAATATTGCAGGGAATTTCTTGCAACCTAAAAAGCTTCAACCAAAAGGATATGGCGCAGCCGTCTTTGTCCTCAAAGGTTCTTCATCTCTCTTAATGAACCATTAACATATTCTGCTGATTATTAACCTTGTTCGAATTTTTTTCGTTGTGAAAAAATTACTCTGCTGAATCCTGATTATTTTTCTACGGTGAAAAGCGTAGTTTCCCCCCCTGATACATTGTTGGCTTGCAGAATTTAAGCAAGCAGATTATGACACTGAAACAGCGACAGCTTCTTGCCATGTATGTAGTAACTTCACTTACTCTTCTAATAGTGCCTAATCATTTTTTTCTACGTTATTTGTCAATTCCAGCGAGTTTTATTTATGAAACAAATTTGAAGCGTTGACACGACATATATTTCATATACTTAATTTTATCATATACTTTTCACTCTCAAACGTGAGGACGAATCCACTGTAGATTGAATTTAATTTTAAGACGAAGTATATTTTACATGAAAATGGTATATTAGTTTCAATTATTTATTGCCTAGCTTTCATAGTTGACGAGTAACACGGGGTTTACTGGATTAAACTGCTGCATTGCTTTTTGGCTGAATGAATTATATGTGAAAATCACCATGACGCTGTAAGGAAGAGAGAGCACAGATATCCATGTACACAATTCATGTGTGTGATTAAGTTTCCTTTTCCAGTTAGAAACACTGATCCAGCAATTGATCCTTCTGGTTTAGCCCCCAACATTGGTCCCTGACCTTGTCTATATTCATTAATCCAACAATAAATTTTTTTTGCTTAATTAATGGAATTCTCACCCGCTGAACGGGTGAAGTCATTTCTTTTGGATGCTATTCATCCTTTTGTTTGTTCGGAGAATTTTGCTTTTCTTATTTTTGCACGACAAACACGAGAAAATAATTATTCAGTTTTCTACGCTCTGAATCACGAGTTATATTTCTTAATAACATATCCGCATTTGCCTTTGGCGGACAAAATCCCGGGGTATATTGGAATGTTGATTTATTTTAGTATATATTTGTTTCTCCCCACTGTATCGAATTATTTATTTTAATAATTAAGAACGAATGACTCTATTTACGACTGGTTATATCTGACACTTGCAAAAGCATTTGTGACGAAGTGTGACCAAGGACAAGGTATTTTTCTTGACTTCAGAAAAAGTGAGGCCAAGACGAGTATACAGGCAGCTGTAGCTCCAGATGTAGAACGGAGCGACTGGAAGCCAGTAAAAAAGGAACGAGTCACTTTTTCAGATAAAGCATTTGAGAAGGTGCAAAAGAAAAAAGAACCAGAAACTGAGAAGGTATTCTCAAAGAAATTCACTGTTCCCTTTCCCGATCAGAAATTTCATGTCCTTCTATAAGTTGTCGATATGATACGTACAGTGATATAAGATGCACTCAACAGTGACAATTGTCACGTCATTTTTCAGGCAAATGATTTCTTTTTATTAGTTTTATAAATCTTATATGTGCTTTATCAATTGCAAAGTACTGTTTGAATGACAGTGTATAAAGGGAGGTAGAGACTGTGTTATTGTCATTGACTCTGACGAGGAGACTGAAGTAGGATTTTCCTTCTTGGCCAAAGAAAACCCAGGTTGTTGACTAAACTGTAAAAACTACGATAGAACTACCTGATTTTCGTTTTTAATATGGTGTGCTTTGTGGAAAAGAACAAAAGTTAGATGTAGATTTATAGATACTATTCAGTGACAAAAGCCACATAAGATTATAGGTGTTCCTTCGATTATAGGTGAAGTTTTATTTTGATAATCTTGTAGATAAAATTTTAAATTAAATATAAAATAAATTATTAAAACATAACGTCAATTATAATAAAGAACAATAATAACACATAATAAGACTGTGAAAAAGCTTTAACGAGAGAGATCTTATCTTATCCTCCTTAGAAGTAAGAAATCATTTAAGTATCATAATACATTAACAACTTGCATATCTTATACAATCATCCAACAACTATATATTGGTATTTTATTTATACTTTTTTATCATTTGAATATAATATTTTACTATTTAAAAAGGTTGTTTAAATAATCGGATGTTATTTTCTTTAATTATACTGGTTAGATGATATCTTAGTAAAAAAATATGTTTTCATCTTTTTATTTGCTTTTTTAAATAGTTTAGTATTGATTTTTTGTTTATTATAATAGGAAGAAGTCATGGTCTAAAGCATGAATTCTAGGTGTAGATGCAGTTGAGCTATGAAAGCATTAATTGTTTAAGAGAAATATAATAGTATAATATTTGTTTCCCAAATACTACCGAGAATTGGATACTACATTGAGCTATGAATACAACTGCTATATGATTCTACTTAGCAATTTTTTATGGCTAATTAAAAATCTTATGTTCATCATGGAAATTATATAGTTTATTACTTATTATGATAATGATTTATTGCACGACGTGAATTGATTGATTTGAAATATATAAATTTAATTTAACTTTTTATAAATCTCCTATTATTTGCTATTTGATAGAAATCATAACTGTTTTTAACATACGCTTCCGTGGAGAACAGGAGAGAACCTATTTGGCGAATTGACCAAGGAAGAAGTGGAAGAAACTGAGCGAATTTTGCGGAAAGCAAGGAGGCGGAAGCGGAAAAGTATTGTAATGCAATAAAAGTATTACAATCCTATTTCAATTCTAACTTCCTTCTGTCGTATTACTTCCTGCCACGACGTAAACACCCACGAGTACACTCTACCAAGTTTTAGATTGAATAGCCACTGCTTTCAACTGTTTTATTAATGTATGAAAGAAGGCAAACCTAAATCTACTCTAATATTTATGCAATTTCATAACGCATGGAGCAAAAGCTATCTTTACGATTCAAAAACAGTAATGGAGAGTTAAACCCAATGTCATTTTAATCCCGCTGTTGTTGTTGAGCAGGAGCAGTTTGTTACTTTCAGATGCTGGAGGAAAACCCCTGGGGCTAAAATTTGGATATAACTTGCGAAACTTTTGCTGTTTTTTCTTAATAAAGTGAAGTCTCGACTTAAGAATTAGTATCGATCCTTGTTATACAGGTACTACTCATGTCATGTGTAATTTTAATTAGAGATATTATAAAAAATAAGTACTATACTGTGTATAAGTTTATCAACAGAAATTATTCGTTTTTATCTGTTTTGTTATCCAGTATTAATAATTTTGTGCAATGCCACATTTCCTCACATAGGAAATTGTTTGTTCTTTCTATTTTGATTGCAAGATATTCAACTTCACCAAAAGCTTATACGTAAGTTTTTCATTAATTCATGATAGTAATTACACCCCAAAAGAGGAGAAACTATTTGGTGGAGAGTTGACCTTTTTCCGAAGAAAAATGTGTTTTTCCCTTTGTAAGACTGGGTTCTGCTGTCTCAAATTTTTGGGCCTTCGTTTGCCTCTGGTTGGTGGAAAATTCGAAGTGGTAGAGGAATTGGAGTTTAGAATAGAATATTGAGAAATCTAGGGAGGCCATTGATATTTTTGTGTGTGCAGATACTACGGAGTGGAAAGAATGACACCCAGTTTTTCTTAATTAATAAGTGCATTAAGAAGTATATTTTATTTGTCAGGTGAACCCAGAAGCTCCCAACTAAATGATTTTTCTTGTATGTTAACATGAGTGAGAGATTAATATTTGCTATTATTACAACAACAATATTAATAATAAATATCACAGTTCCACATAATCTCATCTCAACACAGTGGACACTGAATTGTACAATTTTCTCACAACATGTTTATACGGATTACGCTTTTCATATAATACCATTTTTATAGAAACAACTCTATGACTTCGTTGCCTTGTACACTGCAAATTATTTGACTGTTGCTGAACAATGAAATAAAACTTGTTAAAGAGGCTTTTAATGCTTTGGTTTTGACATGTGAAGTATGGGACCAGACCAGACAAATTTCTCCCAAGCCTCGTAATTATAATAACATCTCCCGCTGTGGAGGTTTAAGATTTGCTTAAATTGTTTCAAGTAATTCTTCCGTTGAAACATTTCATGTCACACTTAGAATTATTTAACAATTTTTTTGAATTATTTCTACAAATAACTATTGTCTAGAAATAAAACTAAAAAAATAATTTATAATCAAATCTAAATTATATATAATTGATGATTACTTGGATGTTATTAAAATTTCTTCACTAAAGAAAAAATTAAATATGATTAAGAAATAATGTGATACATTGGATAACAAAACACATTTTTTTAATAGAAACTCATGTGAGTGCTTCCGTTAGAAATGTGGTTTTCACTGATTTGCAGGCTGTTGTTAGTATGACAAAGAGTTTATAAAGTTTAGGGTACGTGACTAGACACAATATTATATATAAACCATAAATCTTAAATTTTAAACTATTAAAATTTAATTTAAAATAAATATTTATATTTAATGTTTAATCCAGGCAAAATTATTTTATATAAAAGATACATGAAAAATAATAATAATAGTAATAATAAATAATGATAGAAGAATGTCAAGTTCAAACTCAACTACCAAATCCATGGCAAGAAAGATATAAGAAGATTGGAAAATCTCTTAGTGATGTCAGAAAAACTTTCTTATACATGTTCAAAAATGCCATAAACCTAGTGTAGAATTGTAAAGTAAAATTTATTTTCTTATTAAAGGTAGAATAGAAAATTTACTTGTAGCTTTTGTTAATTGTAATCAGGGTTGAATTTAGGCATCTAAATATCAGCCTAGGTTAAAATAAGATTTCTAGAATACTCATAATTCACCTAGGTCAGTCATTTAGACCCAAATGAGTCACATGAAGCACACTTTGTCATGTTTGCCTTGTGAACTCATTTTAGGTGTCACTTTCAAACCATTTCCATTTGAATTTTCTCACCTATTTTTGTATTGAATGACCAAACCTCTAAGCTATATAAAGAGGTGTTTTACTCATGAAAATTCAAGATTAATGAATGAGTGAATTGCTACCAAGATTGCATGTTTTCTTACTCTCTTGTCTAGTCTCTTTAGGATAAACACCTTAATCTTCTTCTTCACCTTCTCCAATCTATCTACCTGCCATGCACCTTCAAGGAAATCATAGCTTCATTGGAACCCTCCTTATTCATTTCAACCATTAGCTTCCGCAAATCCACATCTCAATACTCCAAGGAACCAACTTGAAAATGGAACTAACACCATCAATAAAGGTCAACGATTACCTTTATGTTTTATTCATAATTTCAATTCCAATCGGATAAACAAACCAATATTCTTCCCATTATCTATTCTTTTTAAATTATTAGCTGCTACAACGTTGTTTAGTGTACAATGAGGCATTGTTAATCACCCTTTGATGAGCACTTTTTTTTGTTGTCTTACTAACGGATTCTAATATACGCCATTGAGTGTTTTTCATTCAAAAAGACAAATATCCTAGAGTTTGGGGACATGCAGTTGATCAATTATCTTCAGCTATGTAGGTAGGATTTCTACACAAAAAAAGTTGCAATAGTTTTTTCTTACTTCAATTTTGAAAATTAGAATCCATTATTCTGTGCAAAATGCATAGTTGATTCATGTTTCATAACAGTGCGGTACAACTTTACTTTCTCTTTATTTTCCTTGATAGCATATGGAGTGAAAGCACTTTCTAAGACATAAGGTAGAAAAGTGGGGGCATCCAATGCATAAAAAGGCAGTAGTTGGATTGGAGTTAGCCTACCCACTATTATTAGTCAAAAAAAGTAAAGCAAAATAATAGGGTTGGACAAGGAGCAAGTATGAAGTTAACTCCATCACAAGTTTCACATAATGATGTTTTAATAATTGAAAATATGCACAGGACCATAACTTCACCAATCTATTTCTTTCACTAATGTATTTTTTTTTATCTCTCAAGTTACTTCTTAGAAATAACTCAAAATCATCATTTTTTTAACTTTTCCAACAAAAAAAAAGTAAATTGTTTATATTTTTACCCTTTTTTGCAAAACAAATGCATAGCAATTTTTTAAAATATATTAATCGAAGAGTTAAATTTTTTACACTCTGTTAATA
>Ga0123341_1007097_pt1 | contig 10194 bp, 6 predicted proteins | sample Turbeapinknodule_FD_89959 | JGI IMG/M metagenome (GOLD analysis project Ga0123341, IMG submission 89959) | Root nodule microbial communities of legume samples collected from Mexico - Turtle bean Mexico pink nodule | ecosystem: Host-associated > Plants > Roots > Nodule | place: Mexico: Nepantla...
ATTATATACTTAAGATTTTTATTGAATATCCACCATTAAAGATGCCTTTAGAAAAGTTTATTGAATTTTAAAAAAATCAATTTATTTATAAATTATATTTTAATAAAATATCATTTAATATACAGTATTATGTCATTATACTGACAACTATGTTTCTAATTAGAAATAGTTTTAATATCTATGAAATTAAAATCATTTGTGGTTTTATCCTTATAAAATGTGTTTAGCGTGGTGAGTTATCACTCCCTCCCTTTTTAATTAAGTAGCTTATGCATCAATTAAAACTATTGATGTGATTTTTACAATTGATGTAGTAATGATGATGTTTCAAACAAGTTGAAAGTCAAGTCACTTACAAATATCTACTTAACCTGTAGTCCTATTTCATTAATTTTTAATTTGTGTGATACTTGCATTTCTTGGTTAATAATTTCTAATCTACCTTTAGATTAATTTTATGGTCTTATAAAAGGAAAAAAATAGAGTAGAAGATTTATCACAAGATATTTTTTTAATATATAGACAAATTGCATTCACCTCTTTCAACATGTTAAATAACTTTTATTCCAATTATTCCATTTCTTAAACATTTTGTTTTGATAAAATAATTCAAATTATTGATTTTTTTTAGATGAAATATTTCAACTATTATTAAATACAAAAAAGAAATATTTTAATATTAAAGAATATTTAATAATTAAAATTAGTAGAACGGTTTTTCTCAGCTTACACTAGTCCATGTTATTTTCAACTGATGTTGTTACAATTGTTTTTGACAAGCATTAATTATAATTGTTTTTAATGTTATTGGACATTATTTGTTTGGTGAGCTTTCAAACCATGTGGACTACAAAGCTTCACTGGTTGAGATTAATTAAGGTGAGGCAAAGTTTTTTATTTGACATTAGAGGAAAAAACACTGACTAGTTTGGATTGAGGATTAATCTTGGTCTAATATTCTTAAAAAAAGTCCTTGTTAATGTTGTGAAAATCCTGACTTATGATAGTTGAGAAATAACCTCGACTTTATGTTTGAAAAAAAAAACTTTAGTCATAGGAAAAAAAAATCTCTAATTGACATGAAATGAAAATAACTCAAACTAACACCAACAAAAATAAATTATACTTAACAAAATATTGCTAATGTTAGGGAAAAAAAATCTTAATTGGAAAATAACACTAATCTAGGTCGACAAAATGTTTTTTGACAATGTCAAATGAAAATAATCAAACCCTGACAACATTGTCAATTCTAATCAAGTGGACGACACATTGAATTTGCCGATAAGAGAGCATTAAGAGAAGAAATAGAATTTGAAATTATCTATTTTTTAATTAATCAAACTAATCTTATGAATTTTAAATTTTTTAGTTTCTTTGAAAAAAATTAACCAAACAACATATTTTATCATATAATATTTTAAATCTTCTGTAAAATGAATTATCTTCTAAATCTTTTTTAATATAACAGACACTATTATTATGTTTTTAATAAAATAACACTTGCGTTCTTTTAGTTTTAAGACAAAGATTCACTCCCTCATGTTTTCAATAAATGCCACTTATCTTCTTTATACTTTAAAAAAATTACACTACTTATCTTCTTTATACTTTAAAAAAATTACACTAGGGTGGCAGTGGGGCGGGCCAGCCTACTGAAAAAAATACAGGGATTGTTTATTTCAATCCACTGGCCCGCTTAAGCCCGCCTCACATAACTCGCAGCCCGCACGGATCAAGTGCGAAACGGATTGACTTGTATAACTTTATATATTCTTTTTTTCTACACCCCATATTTTCTTCATATAACCTCATATTTTACATTTCAAAATTTTTAATAGCATCTTACTACGTATGTTTCATGAAAATAATATTATAAGATCATTTATTTAATGCATCTAAATAAAAAAATTCAAAATTTTATTTAAAAAAATATTTTTTTAATAAATATTTCTTATGCAAGCTGGATTGACCTCTTATGCGGAGTAGACTAGAAAAATCAGCCCGCAAATTCTATACGAGACGGACCAAGTGCAGGGCAGCCCAGCTAGCATTGCCACCCCTAATCTTCCTTATTTTGTTTAAAAATATTATATTGACTAAATTTTAAAGTAAAATATGAAATTAAAAACTAAAAATTTAAAATTTAAGAATGGAATGTGATATAACTTTTTTAATTCGTCCTATAAGATATGAACCTTATTTAGGAGGACAATTAAAAAGATAGGAAAAACTTTTTAATTAAATCATATAATTTTTCATTTATAACCTTTTTATTTTTTATATTAATTTTTAATTTTCATTATTTTTTTATTTAAGTTAGTTAATTTGTTATTTTTAAATAAAATAATGAAAATAAGATAGTAAATATTTATTTAAAAATATAAAGATGATACAATGAATGATACCATAATGAAATACAAAAACAGTGGAGTACCAAACATAAATGCACAAACTTCTTTCCCGGTTACAGCAGAAAGAAGTTCAAAACTCCAGTTACACCATTAATTGATCATCACCTGCAAACATCACCTAATTCAGCTATTTCTTTTGAAGTTTAAAATAAAAAATAAACAAAGAAACCTGATACACCTCAATCATGTTCAACGATTTAATTCAATTCTATCAAAATCAATTTTACTGACTATATAAACCAACCTCAAACTGTAAGTTCAACTTTATGCATACATTCAAATCAGCACAAACCTCAGATCTGTTCCAAAATGGTCTGTGCAGCAGAAACTGTGACAACAGACGGATCTTCTTCAACATTTAGAGCCTTAATTATTCCATCTACTACATATGCTGACCATCTACAATCAAACAATATCTACTCTTTTAAGAATTCACATCTTATATCTGTAGTCAAAGAATAGAATAGTAATACATGCATCGGACATTGTTAAACATATTTACCTTTTCATAATACCTTTATTTGGTACTACGTTACATCCATCTTTTAATTTCCTTTTTAACCATGAATTTTTGACCTCACAGTTTCAGTGTTCGGTTCAGTATAAAAACATTAGAAGAAAGCAAGTAATCTCAAATAACAAAACAAAACTAATGCTCGTGTGAAAGGTAGAATGTGTCAAATCTTAATTCAAAGAGGGTACATAACACATACCTTTCTGAACGAGATCCAAGCAACACATTAGAGAGATCAGTAACTAATTTCAAGCTTTTGTGAAAGCTCCCATCAAAGTCCCCATAAAACTCAATCTGGAAGTCCAATTTTAAAAAACAAAATGAAAAGGCAACATTCGTAACAAGTACCCAGAAGTAAAATAATTCAACCTTGGTAAATGTAAAATTGTAAATACAACATTAGACCAAAAATGTAACAATGTGCTAATTCAAATGCGACGAAAATTACTACCCTGTTTCATTTGAAGTAACAATTTATAAGAAACAAGTGGTTTTTCACCTCTCATTTTAAAAGTTCAAATCAAAAGAATAGTAATCATTATTTTATTAATTACATTCTTAAGGAGAGGGAGATAAAAATATAAATAATAAAAACACAATCAATAAATTAATTAATTTAAAATCATATGATTTTAATAAAAATGAAATATTAATTATATTTCTGAATTTTTATAGACCAAGTTTATCAATAACTAAAAAAAATGGAAGAAGAAACTAGTAAGGCAAGAAGAGAGGGATAACTTACAGTATCTTTGCCTTGAAGCTTCTCTGCCCACTCATTCATAGTATATGGATCATTAATTCCGACACAGATAACAAAATCGATCCCCTTAGCCTTAAACTTGTCTGCATTATCCATGTAAGTTGGAACATGTTCTTCTGAACAAACTCCTGTGAATGCACCCTGATATCATATAGATATATGAACAAATTATAATATACAAATGAATGTAAATGACATCTTACAAATAGGCTTTATGAAGTTAAATTAAACTCAAAATTCATTTTCTAAAAGTAACAGTTTTCCTTTCTTGAAGTACAACATAAACTAACAGTGTTTGGTTTCAAATTCACATCTTAAATTTATGAGAAAGAAACTAATAATAAAGTTACAAAAAGGGTCTAGGATCATGTTTTCAGCCGAAAAATTAAGGTTTCTCAAACGTGTTTACAAACACGCTGTAATAAGAAAAGTATGAAGATATAACTCACCGGGATTCCAAATATGACGACTTTCTTGTCCTGAAGCATGGTGGAGAGAGACATTAGTAACAGCAACTGAGAGAAAAGATAAAAAGGATGGGTTTGAGAATGAGAATGACAGAGATAGTGGAAAAGAAGGTGGTGGGGACCTTGAAGATATCCGTGAGAGGAGTGGTTAAGAAGTTAGAAGCGACACCTTCGTCCCATGTTCTAGCTCTTTGAAGAGAAACATTAGGTGCAATAGAGAGTATGTCAGTTCCAACTTCAACCTTTGCGAAAGAGGAAGAAGACCTGATTCCATGAGCTGCACACAATGATTTCATGACTCGCTTCACCAAAGTGGGTGTCATGGCTTCGTTGTTGGGATTCCTTTCGTTTCGTTGGGAACGCCAATGGAACAAAACAACACATGCATTCGTTTTCTGCCTTTACATAACAACATAAACCTATCATTCTTGTCTTGTCCTTCAATTCACCTTTTTGGGTCCTGTCTTTCTTCGGCATTATTCTCTTGCTTCTTCGCTCTAAAAGTAATTCCGCCACGTAAATACTTACGAAACAAAAGAATTTTGGTCACTAATTCAGTCCTTCACTTTTCAGTCTCTATCTAATTTTTCTAAAATCATGCCTAGTAATCTATATCACTTCCTGAATATGCATCTTTAATATTAAAATAAATGCGTGGCGTAAAACTACCTTGCCAGAGAAATTGCTCTGAGTTGAGAAGATTCATGTTTCTCAGCCTAACATTACTGACACATGTTGTTACGTCAGCAGACTGAATAACAATGTCAAGGAAACATGAATTTCACAGCATTTTAAAAATTCATTTGGAATTCTCATTTTCTAAAACAACAAAGGTAGCAGTAAAATTCACTGTGATTAAGAACTACCATTCTTAACCATTTTTATGTTTGAAAATTGTATTGAATGCAATGTATGTTTAACCCCTTGAATCAATAAGTATTGATATTTATTTACATGCAAAGATCTAATACCCATATCTACTATGTTTAATCTTGTTTTAAATATTTTAAGAATCAGTGAAAGTTAATTATGCATATCATGTGGTTGAATAGCCAATCAAGATGAAAAAGATATTCCATAATTGGAATATCAAACAGGCTAGTGTGTTTAAAAGTGAGAAGGGCCTTATGATTTCAAAAGATGGGCCATAAATTAATTATTTTTATCTTAATTCATGTTTTATTTTCTTAGTAGTACTTACTGAGTAATTTATCTAAACTAACTCTACCTATAGCATGAAAAACTTCAGAAAAAAACATCATAAAAAGAGATAAAAATGTTGTTACAAAATAGAAGACATGCAATTACGTACCCAAAAACGTATTATTTAAGGAAATTATATTATTTTTAAGACTTAAACTTGTCCTTGATCGATAGCTCTGGTGGAAGGTCAACAAGACATGAACTTAAAATGCAGAGTTTACCTATCCAAAAAATCACCCCTCACGCCCATGACCAAAAATCAAATTGTGCAAACTTGAATTGATATGTAAGGGGAAGGATTTGGTGTCATATCTCTCTAAAACACATAGTAATTAATTCCTGAATGTATCACACAAGTTAAGCTAATACAGCTAAAAGGTGTTACAGTGTAAAAACCTCATGGAAGCCTTCCACTAGTCGCAACATCAATGTATCATGTTGATTTTTAAAGTTAAGCAACTCCAAAATACCATTGAAGCTAATGAGTTTCTATAGAGTTCTTATATAAGCAACTACAATCAAGTTGCTTAACTATTAAAAATACAGTTTTCCAAATCAAAATAAAGACTTTTGTGAGTAGAAAAATAAAATAGGACTCACTAAAATACGTAAGGAACTCAAGTTGCAATGAGATGTTACTAAACTCAAGGGAGACTTCATCAGAAAAACAAGTGAGACTGTATATAAATAAAGAAGTGATAAAATACCAAAGTTACAGCTGATATATATGATACATACTAAAAGCTTACTCAACCGAATAACCAAGCATGCAGGGAAGAAGGAAGTAGTGACAACAGAAAAAAAGTCCAAACTGACAACCTTGTATCAGCAGGAAGTATTACGTACATTTTATTGAAGACTTACTACATATAAACAAACCAACATGAACTTTAAATCTGTCCCAAAATGGTGTCTGCACCAGAAACCTTAACATCAGATGGAGCTTCTTCAACATTAAGAGCCTTGACCTTTCCATCTACCACATATGCTGACCATCTACAAGGAAACAATAACTACTCTTTTTAGAATTGAAATGTAATCCTTAACTCAAAGAGGAATAGACATGTCTTCTGTAGAAAGCAATGTTCTAAGGACTAGTTAACCAATCAATTGGTCTGGCTTCTGGTATGGTTACCCCCAAAATCCATATTTGGCCAAAAACAGTAAGTGATAGCAAATCAACTTGAGTCAGAATTTTTATTATTATTATTTTGAAAATGCCAACCAATAAATTGTACTTATAATGTCTATTTCCTCTTTAAAATATACATTTAGGATTATTAAAATGGTTTGACATTGTGTTAGGAACAAAGATTATAAAGAGAAGAAAAGAAAGGTTTTTATTAAATAGAATGAAAAGAACAAGAAATAAGAGAGCACTCTCTTGTTGTTAGGAACCAAGAATTATAAAGAGAATAAAAGCAAGGTTTTTATTGAATAGAATGAAAAGAACAAAAAATAGGAGAGCACTCTCTCCTTCAATTCAAGGGCTAATGCTCAATCTACAAAAATCATATTTTTCCCTGTATCCTCTCTCCTTTCCTATTTATATCTAACTAACACCTTAAGTAACTAACTCGTGACTATTCTAATTCTAACTAATTTCTCTTCTCTGTGTATCCTAACACATTGTTAATATACTTACATTGTTATATTGTCATTACTTGGTAGTTTCATCAGTACTTTATGTCCATTTTAACTCTTTTTAAACAGTGAACTTGTGACTCGACATTTTGATGACTGGTCTAGTTTTAAAATGTAGGAAGAAAGAAAGGTTTCTCAAGATCAAAATCAAACAGTTGTTCAAGTGAACAAGTCTTACTTGAATGATGGTATAGAACATACCTTTCAGATCGAGTTCCAAGTAATGCACCCGAGAGATCAGTAACTAACTCCAAGCTCTTGTGAAAGCTCCCGTCAAAGTCCCCATAAAACTCAATCTGGAGACAAATTTTATATAACATAAGAAAAGACAATGCACATAACCCATTTCCAAAAGATAGATGTTAGGAACACACCCTCTTTTAAACACATTCTCTACCATTAGTTGAGATTTAAGTCTACAATTTAATTGACGCCTCTCTCTCCTGATTTGTATTTTCCAATAAATTTTAACCAACAAGAGAGAGTCTGTTCTCAACAATCTCTTCCCAAAATAAAGGAAATGGGGAAACCAAAAGACTCCAAATAGAAGAAAATTATAATTCATCGAGGTCAATGGATGCATGATACTCAACATAGGAATTTCCATATTTAGTGAAGAGCTCAATCTTAACACGGATGTAAGAACTATGATATAAAAGTCTTCTTCTCATAAGCCCGTTTATTCTTTTCCCACAACTACAGATTACTAAAACTTTCATATATTTCATTTAACCAACCACTGATGCATTGTGTTCAAACTCGTGACTAGTTCTAACAAGATGACAATGCACAGCACAAGGACATCCTACACTCAATTACAAACATGTTTCAAGATTGAATGATCTTTTAATTGCCACACAAGAAATTAGCAACAAAAATTCAACAGAGATGTTCTACAAGGGAAATGCACATGAGAAAAGTAAAACCTCTAAGCACACGAAACTTTCTTTTTTAATAGTGAGACAAGTAGACAAGGATAACTTACAGCCTCTTTGGCTTGAAGCTTCTCAGCCCACGCATTCATAGTATACGGGTCATTAATAGCCACACAAATAACAGAATCTATCCCTTTAGCCTTAAACTTGTCAATATTCTCTTTGTAAGGAGGAACATGTTTGTTTGAACAAACTCCTGTGTATGCACCCTGAGAGATAACCAAAGCGTAAGAATTATTACTCTTAGAATAATCACATTTCTTTCAAACAATTCCATTTCCTAAAAACAAAGGAAGCAGTCATTCATCCCCATAAAACATCAATATGAAAACTTTCTAGAGAAACATCAATATGTCAGAAAAATTGCAAGTTAACTTACTGGGAGCCCAAAGATGATAACTTTCTTGTCCTGAACATCAAAAGGGATTAAAAAAGACATTAGCAATATAGTGAAAAAGAGGGGAGGTTTGAAAAAATGGAATGGCATAAGAAAAAAGAAAAGAAAAAGAGGGACCTTGAAGATGTCTTTAAGAGGAGTGGTGGAGAACTTGGAAGCAAGACCCTCGTCCCAGGTACGAGCTTTCTGGAGAGAGACATTGGGTGCGGCAGAGACTATGTCAGTGCCAGTTGCAACCTTGGCGTAAAACCTCGTACCAAGAACTGCAGACACTGATTTCATGATCCGACAACCACCTCGATTCACCACAGCGGAAGCCATCACAAAGTTCTCGCAGGCTCGTCACTGAATTGAATCGTGTCCCAAGACAAAAATAACATTCCAATTGCCTTGGGTCCTTACTGGGCCTTTCTTAAATTGGGCCAAGTTCATGTTCTATCTTTTTAGCCCAAATGATTCTGGTCCGCATTCTGTGTTGAGTCATTTCATTGATTCGATTTTTTTTTTAATTTATGAACAGGTGAATGGAAGTGGTGTGAAAGTATAAGAAATTATAAAGTGTGAGAATAAATATGTGTCTCTATGGAAAATGATTTTTAGGATAAGGGGAGAGTAAAATGGGGGATTAGTTAGAATAATTACTCAGTAATGAAAGAAAGTGAGGATCATAATTGGAAATGAAAGTGGAGGCATCAAAAATTTATTCTATAAAATTATAATATCAATGTTAAGATTTCGATAGTCTAGAGACACACTCAATTCATCATCATGTCATATTTGTATTTTCCTTAACGTGCATATCAGATATAGACAAATCAAAGATACACATAAAATAAGAAATGAAAATAATAAGAAGATATGTTTCAATGATCCAGTAATTAAATATTTGTTTCAATATTTAAAACAAAAAACATCTTACAACACACATACTCTTTAAAATTATAAAACACGAAACACACAATTCTTACAATAAACGCCTCTAAGAAAACAATCTAAGTAAAATGTGGTTGTCTTCTAAACTTTTTAATTTGGGAGAGCTCAAGGATTTGTATCCTTCATTTGAAGTTCTAATTATAATAAAATACTTGTGTAATAAGGAAAAATAAGTTTTTTTTCTTATTCTTCTATTATATTTATATTATATATTGTTACATAATTTTTTTAACTCATGTACAAAATAAGTGAAAAAAATATAGTTGTTTATATAAGTAAAATCTTAATATCAAATTTCATTTATTTTTTTATAAATTTTCATGTAAAAGAACTTACATTAAGGAAATTTAAGTTAAAAGTCTTGCTGGAAAACCGCTTAGACACCTCAAACAACAACAATTATCTGTCATTACATAAAAAAGATATTATTAACAAAAATAAAATAAAAAATATGAAAATTAGATTAAAATCCATATAGTAACAAAAATATACATAAATAGAATATAATTTCATAAATAAACCTATTTCAAATTTAACTTTAACATTAACCCTAATTCTAATCTTAATTCTAATAATCCTAATCATGATTACTAGGTGGAAACAAAAATTTTAAGATGATGGCAGCATGATATCTTTTTTGATTCACCAAAAATTATAAATGAGTAGAGAGAGTAGTTTGATTCTTACAAGAATAATAAGGAACATGATGATGAAATGTTGTGTTTATTTTATTTGGGCTGCATATATGTGTATTGGGCCGCTCATCAGCTTTAGGCCCATTTTCCGTTTCCTTTTATTTTTTCGAGTGTTTTATATCAACACAGCCAGAGAATCTGTAATTGGGGATTTTGACAAAGTAATAAAAGTTTCTTTCATCTTTCTCTCGCATATTCCCTGCCTCTGTTTCTCTAATCCCTTCTCATC
>Ga0123341_1007098_pt1 | contig 10194 bp, 8 predicted proteins | sample Turbeapinknodule_FD_89959 | JGI IMG/M metagenome (GOLD analysis project Ga0123341, IMG submission 89959) | Root nodule microbial communities of legume samples collected from Mexico - Turtle bean Mexico pink nodule | ecosystem: Host-associated > Plants > Roots > Nodule | place: Mexico: Nepantla...
TGTAATTTGAAATAAAAAATGGAAAATCTCATGAAACGAGGTTGCTAGTCTCACAATCCTAGGACCTTTCTACAACATTGAGGCGACAAACTTGACCAGAACATTGGCCGGAACCTTAAGTTTGAACTCCTTTATCGCTATCTACAGCCTTTTCGCTGTCTCCCTCCATAGCGGAGCGGTGGGAAAGAAAAAGTGAGTCCTCATAATGTGGCCATTTTTCGAGAGATCACAGCCACTGCAATTGTAATTGTCATGCTTCTTGTTTCTCTTATCGTCTAGAGATCTTTTACAGTTCATATGATCTTTTACATATTCTTATGTTGAAACATAGAAAGGGGAAGGGGTTAGATAATTATGTTGAATTTTACATCTTCACAAACACAGTGTTATCAAGTGGAGAGAGACTGTTTCTTAGGGATTGAAAGTAATGGAATATACACAAACAATAACAATTAATATTACTTTCAAAACTCAAATCACACTTTTTGAGACTTTTTCTTCTTACATTGAAAAGTTAAAATCATACTTATATTTACAAATCATCATTAAATGTTTCTATTTTCCTTTTCTCTTCTTATGAGCTTTCTCTCCATATATTCCTCTGTTGAATTTGCATTTCATCCTGAAGATAAAATAGCTCATTCTATCAAGAAATATCTCGAGAAGTTTTCCTTAAGCATATAGAAAGTGGCACCGTGTTTCTTTGAGCCCAGTGAGACTTTCTCCAGAGAAGCAAGGGCTCCAAACCAACCAACAATGCTTAAAACTCATTTCGTTGTTGGTCGTTCCTACAAACAAAGCCAATATCCAGCATAATGTTAAGTTTACATCTTTTATCAGAACAATCATCGTTTACATATCTTGTTTTTGAAAACAACAAACTGTAAATTATTCACTATATGCATCACAAAAAAATGCAATTTTCTGAAAACGAAATGTTTAATAACCAAATATAAACTAATGAACAAAAATTGAATAAGAATTATGTAAGAAAAGGTATGAATCGAATTAATCAAAAGCTATATAATACCTTTGGTACTTCCTTAACTTGATTTTATCACACACAAAAGTATATGTTTGTGTTTCATGGTTTTCATCGTCTTCATCTTTGCCCATGCTGCTGCCTATATGCCCAAACTCTGAATATTCAGAGATACCTGGAAATAATCGTTGATGAAATTTCGACTACTTGGTTGAGAAAACTCTATGAATATCCACTTTATATAGATGCAGAAGAGGAGATGAGTAGTTCAGTGAAAGGATTAACATTAATTAATTTTTTAATAGTTTTCCCTTTTGAACTGATTATTTAAATAGATTAAAAATAAATAAAAAAGTAATTGAAGCATATATGTAACTATTAAATAATGTTATTAATGTATGCATTATATTATTTAAGTTATATCATTAAATATATTATTAAATATATTTCACGAAATTAATAAATTTATTAATAACTTATTGTAACATAAATAATCATAATTTATGTATTTAATATTTGTGTAATATATTAATATATGCATTAATTTACTCTATTATATAATTAATATAGTAAAACATTACTTAACACTAGTGCAGAAAAGCTTTTAAACAATGGATTTTAAAAGTCTTAGATGATTTTGTAATCATAGCCAAGTCTTAGATGGTTTTGTAATTATAGTCTATCAAACCGTAGTCTATACTTTTAACTTATAGACGATGATTCAAAATCGTAATGTATAAGGCATATCTAGATGATGATTATTTTTATCAACTGATGATTATAGTTTACAACAAATATGGTCAAAGTATACCCAGAGAAGGGTATAGACGAAAATTTTTGTACAAATCACAGTCTATATCTTCACTTTGGGACCTTTATTTTTTTTTAAATGATCCCAAAATAAACGACGATTGTTGTCAAAACTACAATTTATAATAGACTGTGATTTTGGCAACAATCGCCATCTATTATGATATTTCTTTTAGTTTAAATGGTTTTATCTGTCTCCTCCTCTTAATTAACCTGTTCATTTAAAAACTCAGTCAGATACAGATTCAAATAAATACACATTCTTTCAAATAATGAAATTATATATATTGATAATGAATTACAAACACCAATATATATTCCTATCTATCTAATTCCTATACATTGGAAGCATGGTATATTACTTAAACATATATACTATTCACTAGCTATCCTAGAGTTATAATAGAAATTAATGAATTATGTGGCCCAAGCATTTCTCATATAAGTCCATTGCTTCAAAGTTCAAATGTGTGCTGACAAGCATATAGCAGTAACCTAAGGCACGTCATCAACGTTGAATGAATGGCATACTGCATCCTTACCATAGCTAAGAACAAGAGGAGATACTGTTTCCAGGCCTTAGGCTTACTCCTCACCCAAGTACCTGTTCCTTTGGCCCATATGGTAGGAGTAGCAGGCACATTCCTTGGCCTGTGGTCGTATAGGTAGATGATTGGAGCAACTGATGACCCGTTGCATTTCCACCCATAGATTACAGCAGGAACAACACACAATTGTAATACTACTGATCCGGTCGGTCATCGGTAGTTGGTGACACCAGCAACAGATAACCACGTGGACCGTTCTTAGTGGGACACGCGGGCCATTGAGAGAGTCACCCAGGGTGGTGATCAGTGATCAGGGGGCGGTGGTCGCGCATCCTGGATGCGCGACCACCGCCTAGATAAGCGCCTGGAAGCAGGAGGCGTGACGCTATGGGGCACCGATCGGTCATCTGGGGTGAGTGATGGTCGTCGGGTTCTCGTGCTACGCGCAGATAAGCTGGAAACGAAGGGTGATTCCCAGCGAGAGCGTTGCATACGAGCCTTGTGTCGCAGGGTATCAGAGGAAGGAGAAGTCATATGCTTTGTAGTGTCGTGCACGAGAGTGGCCCAAGAGAGCTAGTAAGCCAGTCAGTGATTGGTGCTCTCTTAACCCATAACGTGCATGGTGCAAACAGAGATGATCGTTCACACAGTAGGTAATGCCTGGTGTGTGCGCTTAGCTAAGCCACACCTGGTATTACACTGAGGTTGCACGAGCCACCTAGTAGAAGAAACGCGCTAAGTTACTTCATGAACGTTAACTTAGGCGCGCGGAAGAGTATATAAAGGGAATTCCGCGCTCATGCAGAGGGAGGGAAGATTCATTCTTGCAAGTTACCAGTTTACACACATAGAGAAAGAGAATCACAGAGTGCACACGAGTCTCGCTGAGATTCTTAGTTCTTAGTTCTTTGGTGGTTTTGTAAGGCTGACTTGAGCGTCGGAGTGCCACCGGCCGCTAGAGGCGCCGCTTGGTTTGTTTCGCAGGTTTGCTTGGAGTTCTTGTGGAGTTCTTGGAGCGGTCCTGCACTTGTTACGGTTGCGGAGGTGGAAGATAGAGTTTGAGGTGGCTAATCCTTCGACGTTTGAATCCCCTGCAAGATCATTTGGCGCCCACCGTGGGGCCCGTGTGAATTTGTGATCCCAACCACGCTTTGCTGTCAGTTTTCGTTTGTTCTTGATATTCTTTGCTGAGAAAATGAGAAAGACAAGGAAAACTTCACCCGCGCCATCAGCTGAAGAAGGAGCTGTGACGATGGCGCAGGTCTTAGAAATGATGCGAGCGCTGCAAGATGATGTGGCAGCGTCGAGAATGGAACAAGAAAGGATGCAAGCGGACTTGGCTGCATCACAGGGCAGAAATGAGGAGTTAAACAGAGTTAACGAAGAGTTGCGCAAGACGCTGCAAGCGCAGAAGGAACGGGCGGCGGAGGAAAGGGTGGCGCCGCCGCCGTCTCCCCCCAGGACTTTCCCCATGCCTTTCTCATATGAGATTATGAGTGCAGTGGTGCCACCAAACTTGGTGGGTGTGAAAGCCTCATTTACTGGGGTGGAGGACACAGAGACGCATCTGACAGTGTTTCACACCCAGATGATGCTCTCTGGGGTTCGGATGCGGTGTACTGCAAGCTGTTTATGAGCACCCTGAGCGGAATTGCCTTGGAGTGGTTCGTGAGCCTACCAGATGGCCACATCACCTCGTTTCAGCAATTCTCTAAGTTGTTCATGGAGCAGTATATTGTGAACAGGGCACCCCCAGTGGTGTCGTATGACCTTTTCGACGTGCGACAAAACCAAGGTAAGACCCTCAGGGACTACCTTAGTCGTTTTGGAGCTCAGGTGGTGAGGCTGCCCAACAAAGATGAAGATATGCTGGTGCATGCGTTTAAGAAAGGGGTTATGCCAGGCCCTTTCAGTGAATCATTGATCAGGAATCACCCCAACACCTTTGCGGAGATCAGGCGTCGTGCTGTGGCGCACATCGGAGCAGAGACGGCGGTTTCTGAGAAGAGGGGAAGCGCGATCCTGACCAAATCGCGCGGAGGATCGAGCAGGCCTCAGCAGCCGATGAGGGTGCATGAGGCCAAAGAAGGAAAGAAGGCTCAGGGAAAGCATCGCCCTTACGAGCCTAGGAAGGACCAGGGCAGGGGGCGCGCGAGGGAGAGTAACGTGCCCCCCAGGTTTTACTTCGTGGTGGAATTGGCGGAGCTGATCGCCATTCCAGCCATAGCGGCAAGGTTGCGAGCACCAGAGAAGACTGACAAGGTGCTGGGAAGGAAAAAGAACGTGTGGTGTGAGTTTCACCAGGCTTATGGTCACTCACTCCACTCTTGTTCGGCGTTGGGACACCAACTCGCGGAGTTGGTAAAAAGTGGCTTTCTGAGCGATTACTTGCGGGAGGCGCAAGGTGATCGGGCGTCGGGGCCACCAGCAGAAGATCCACAGCACGAGGTACCTGTGCACGGGGAGGTGCACACGATCGCGGGGGGCTTCTCTGGAAGGGGGTGTACAGCCTCTCAGAGGAAGAGGTACGCTCATTCGGTGATGGTTGTCGACTCGGTGGAAGAAGATCATTTCCCCGATGCTGACATTACGTTCACAAAGGCGGATCTCCAAGACGTTGTGCCTCACGACAACGATCCTATAGTCATCTCCCTTGTCACGGTAGGGAGAAGGGTGCACAGGGTCCTCGTGGATCAGGGGAGCTCGACAGACGTGGTGTTCTGGCCGACGTTCAACAAGCTGCAGCTGTCCCTTGATCAGTTGAGGCCGTACGCAGGGTGCTTGTATGGCTTCGTAGGGGACCAAGTGGAGGTGCGGGGCTACATAGAGTTGAGGACCACGTTCACGGATGGGACCGTGGCTCGCACTGAAAAGATCAAGTACCTGGTGGTCAATGCCCCATCCGCCTACAACATACTGTTGGGAAGACCGACGCTCAACAGGTTAGGAGTTGTACCGTTGACGAGGCACATGAAGTTGAAGTTGCCGTCGATGGAACGGGTGGTGATCACCATCAGGTCAGACCAGAAGGAGGCTAGGCGCTGCTACGAGAACAGCCTCAAGCAGCAGAGGAGTGTGTGCCATGTTACCTCGACACCACCGCCGGGGGTAGACGAGAGGCGATCGGAGGTCGCAGGGCTGGTAAGAGGTACACAGGGTGATGTGGAGATGGAGGAAGCGGTGCTGGGGGGCTCGGGGGTGGCCCAGGTAGAAGCTGAGAAAGAAAGCATGATCGCGCCCCGCGAGTCGGGGATCGCAAGGGCGGTCATCGCTAGTGAAAGGAGGCCCCACCCTGCTGAAGGGTGGGTGGAGACGGAGACCCAGGGAAAGAAGTTCGAGCTGGGAGGGCCGGTCAGCGAGGACCCGCGACGACAGATCGCCGGGGTGATCCCCAGAAAATGGAACGCCACACACCTGAAGTTCTATTTTAGCTGAAATTGTAAAGTAGTCGCGCTTTCGCGCTAAACAGTTGAGCAGCTCAGGGGGCATTCTTTTCCCTAAAGAGGGTTTTTAATGAGGCCACCCAATAAAAAAGAAGTTATCGATATAAGAGTTTGCAAAGTTTCAAAGTTAAAATCCTCCTCGCCCCAGGCGCGAGCGCAGGTAATCGGTTAGGCCTTCCTCGCCCCAGGTGCGAGCATGGCAAGCGGTTTAAAGTCCTCCTCACCCCAGGTGTGAGCACAGGCAATTAAGGTTCGAAAAACCAGGGGTGCTAGTAAGCCCAAGAAGGGAAAGGAAGGATTTCGAGAAACGCCTTTACCCAAGTGGCATAGCATCAATATTGGTGCAGTAGAACTCTTAGTTAAAACCCTTCTCACCCCAAGAGTGAGAAGGTGGAAAAATACGACCCGACGTGTTGGGGGTTGATGACCTTGGGCAAGCAAGAGGGGTTATCGAGAAACACTCTTTTTCCCAAAACAAGGCATCATCCTTGACCGATCAGTGTCGAAGTCCTCTATGCACTTAGCGCTGGAGTGACAAGCAACATGGAGAGATATAAACTGGAAGTAGAGGCGCGATGACTGATGAGTGGGTGGCTGTAGCATTCTGATCGGTTATCGGTGGTTAGAACGTTGTTTAAGAGTTTTAGACAAGTTCTTACGCGACAGGCTTAAGCAAGCAAAGCCCCGCTAGATCGGTTGTCAAGTGTTGTTAGTTGAGATCGAAGTCAGAAGTAGAGATTTCAAATACAGTGAGGATTCGTGCCAAGGTCGAGCAGGCTAGCAGTTAATCGTGCATGGCAACAGATAAAAACTAAGAGATACATAGCAGAAGAAACAGTAAGAGGAAAATGGCATTTTATATATGCAATAAGAGTTTTACATTCAAAATTTATGTACAAAGGGATAAAAGCGAAACAACGAATGATCAAGGGCGAACGATCTTGCCGTCCACCACTTCGAAGTCGATGGCGAACTGAGAGCAGTCGGCCTCTGGGAAGATGCACTTAACCTGCTCAAGGGCCAAGTCGAACCCCTCAACAAAGGTATCAGCAGCCTCTTCCCAGAGTTTGGTCTTCTCAGCCTCGAGCTCAGCGTTGTCGGTCTCGAGCACGACCTTCTCAGTTGTAAGAGTGGCGATGGCGGACTCGGCTTCCTTGAGCTTGGACCCCTGGTCATCGGCACGCTCCTTGGTTGATGCGAGAGCCTCCGCCAGATTTGCAATTTGTTGGCGCAGGAAGGCATTCTCGGCTTCGAGTTGAATGGCCTTACCAGTGGTCTCGACCAACTCAGCGTCAAGAGCGGCGACGGCGTCCCCCATCATCATATCCGTCTTGATGGTTTCTTGGACTTGCAGGGCGCGCCCCCTCTTGGCTTCCTCCACCATGTCCCTCAGCATCTCGTTGGTGCTCTGTAGGGCCTCGTAGTCGCTTTGTAGCGACTCTTTTTGGTTGATCAGCTCGCCCATCTTTCCCTCCAGTTTCTTGATGCGGCGATGCTGGGTGGAGAATTCCAGTGAGAGCACCAGTTGGCGGGCCAAATGAAGGTCCACCTCGCTCTCGCTCCATTTGACCAGCTCGCGGTTCTGGAGCAGTTGCCTGGTCAGCTGGATGACCCTGGTGAGCCCCTCGGTGCTGGAACTTGAGGCTCGGTGGGAACTCTCACCACCACCCTCGGTCGTGGCGGCAGAGGCTTGAGGACGCGGTGAGCTCGAGGGGTGAGAGGTTCCCTCCGAGCGAGTAGCCCCGCTCCCAGCAGTTTGAGATGGCAGGGTGAAGGGTTGGCTGGCTGGGGGCGGGGAAGGAGGTTTTGCAGGGGAAGGAAGAGGGGCTGGAGAAGGAAGGTGTGTAGGAGAAACCTGTGCTGGAGGGATTGGAGAGGCATCTCCCTCAACACCCTCGGCTCCCCTTCTTCTCCGTTGGACTAGAGGAGACCCCGAGCTCTCCTCCTCGACGGATACGACTTTGGTGGGAGCCTTCACCAACCGTTTCCTTTTCTTCTCACCCCTGGTCTCGGGGCCTTCAGCTGGCGCGACCGAGATGGGGGAGGCAGAGATAGGCTCGGAGGTGGCCTCAGTCCCCGAGGACGACCCGACAACTCGTCGGCTCTTAGCTAGCGCGATCAGTTTTTGTCGTCGTTCCTTGTTGGAGGTCATATCTGCACCAGTTAAACATGGCAAAGGGTTAGTACACCAAGAGCCAAGAAAGCAAATAAAGTGCAGAAGAGTCAATTAAGCTAATCAGCTCAGTAGTAGCATGTAGAGAAGTAATTAACATATGCAAATGTGCAAGTATGGCAAGCAAGCGCACTATCGTACTCAGAGAAATGACAAGTTGAAGGGAAGGAGAGGGTGCAAACCAATGTATTTTTTAAGCATCTCCGCGTCGAACTCGTGCTTGATGAGGGTGGAGGAGCCGAATTTGGGAAGCCCTCGGGGTTTTTTGAACTCTAACTTGGGAACACAGTAGAGTGGGAAGCCCTCAAGTAGAGTCGGGCTGTGCTCGTTGGAGGTGATCATGTAGAACCTACCCTTCCAGTCCGTGAAGGATTGCTGGTATAGGCCCAAGATCACCCTCTCTGACACGCCGTTCAGGCTCACCCATGACCTATCACTTGGGTTCTTGGCCTCAAAGAAGTGGAGGAAGACGTCGGTTGAAGGAGGGTGTCCAAAGTGGTTGCAAAGAATCTCGAACGCTCGGATGAAGGCCTAAGCGTTCGGATGGAGTTGGCAGGGAGCCACATTCAGCTCGGTAGGAGATCCTTCTCGAAGAAGGTGAGAGGAATTCGGAGGCGCAACCTCTTGAAGATGGCATAGTAGATGAAGGTGAAGGGCACCCCATTGGTGGCCCTATCATCCACGCATATTGGCATGCCTCGAGGGGGGATGCACACGCCCAGGTGTGAGCCGTCCTCCCTGTCAAGGGCGCATGTGGGCTCGTCTAAGTCGCTGCTCAGCAGGTTGGTGAGATGATCATCGGGCAGTCGTGAAGAGGTCTCAGCGAGCAAGTGGAGGGGAGCCCACTCGTACACCCGCGCGTAGTCATGTTGAAGAGGCGCCGCTTGGGGGTGCGCACTCGTTGAGGGGGGTGCGCTCGTCGAAGGCGTTGGTGGTGCACTTGCGAAAGGCTGTGCACCGGAGGAGGAAGCGAGACGCGCGGTGGTTTTTGTACGAGCCATTGTTCAGTAGCTACAATGGAGAAAGAAAAGAAGGAATGAGGAACCAATGAAAAACAGGGTTCAGCGAAAAACAAGAGGAAGGTGAGGAGTGTTGAAGATGGTTGCTGCCCCTTCAAGACATGTGTTTGATGAAGACTTCTATGTACATTTCATGTGTATTTTGCTTTGCTTTAAGAGTGTCTTAGGTAGTTCTTAGAGGTTGTTAAAGAGTGGGCTTTTTGCTGAGTAACTCACCTCATAACCACTGGCCATGTGATAAGAACAAGCATAAGTTTTCTTAAACTGTTTTTCACATGTTTTACAAAAAACACGTTTGCTGCATAAAAATAAATCTGTTCTTTTCTAAATAAACAGATTCATTTTGAAACTGATGCCTTGGCTAAATCTTGTGAAAATTAGTTTTTGTGCATCATGTATTTTTGACTAAGTCTTCTACCTTTCAAAACGACTGTGCTTTAAACAGCTAAGCTTTTCTGTTTTCATTTTGAAAAATAAATCTGTTCATTTGTAAATAAATAGATTCATTTTGTCTATGTTGCCATGACTAGCTTAAACGATTTTCAGTTTTATCTCAGCACCAGAATGGTTGACTAAGTCTTCTCTCTTAACAGATTCTCTAACTGCTTTTTAAAAATAAATCAGTTCATTGTATTTTCAATTTGTTCATTTTATAACAGCTTTAACTGTTTTTCAAAATTATGTTATAAGTTGGTTTTCTATAAAATGAAAACTTGTTTTCTGGGTTTTATAACTGTTCACACATTTGAGAAAACAAGTTTTACAGCAGGGAATTAAGAGTTTACAAAGAATTAGCATTTGTTCTTCAAAGATTTCGAAAATCACAAAGTGCTTGTTCTTGGTTGGTTCCAAAAGCTTGGTGTGAGGTGCTGCTACTGTTCTAGCAATCTTGCCTACTGGTTTAAGGCAGATCTTTGTATCCTCAATCAGGTGTAGTCGTTTCACTATTCATTTATTGTAAAAGTTTGGTTGTACACTCTTCTTGATAGGGTTTCTTGAAGAGTGGGTGTGTGCTGAAATAGGTTTTTTCAGCAAGAGTACCTAAGTTCTTGTAGGTTTCAAGAACAGTGGGAATTGTGTTTGGTTGTATTGTGATTTAGTGAATTTCACCTTGGTTTAGGTGAAGACTGGATGTAGCTCAGTTGAGTGAACCAGTATAACTGCCCTGTGTTCATTCTCTCTCAATCTCTGCACTTAAGTTTCTGCATAATTGTTAAAA
>Ga0123341_1007099_pt1 | contig 10192 bp, 5 predicted proteins | sample Turbeapinknodule_FD_89959 | JGI IMG/M metagenome (GOLD analysis project Ga0123341, IMG submission 89959) | Root nodule microbial communities of legume samples collected from Mexico - Turtle bean Mexico pink nodule | ecosystem: Host-associated > Plants > Roots > Nodule | place: Mexico: Nepantla...
CTTTAGGATCATGCTTAAATTTAAAAATGTGCAATATACATAATATTAACTGCGTTTGATCTACTCTAAATGATATTAAGTTGAGAAGAACTATCAAGGATGATAAAGTTTACTTATCAAAATTTAACGTGTATTCTTGAAATTGAAATTGGAATCACAAGACCACTTACTTGAACAGAAAGAAAGTGAAGGTTGAGAAAAGTTTAAAATTTAAACTATAAGAAAAGTAGAAAGGAAAAAAAAATATTAGAAGTGGATTTTTATTTTTATTTTCGTTAACGTTCCTCCAACTAAATAAAAGAAAGGATATTTTTTACCATGTTCTCTTTGCACTTCATTTTATTTTCTCTTTTCATCCATTTCATAGGGATATTATGATAAAAAAGAATGAATACAAAATAAAATAAAAAGGTAACTTTTTTAAAGGAAAATTGAATACTTCAAAATTAAAAGAAATGTAAAATCATTTAAACTAAATTATTTTAATTTATCTTAAATTAAAAATTTATTTATTATAGAATGAATATTGGATCTAAAAGAAATAAATAAAAAAGGATGATTGAAAAATAAGGATGAGAAAAATTAGTGAAACAAAAATGTATAATAAAGTTAATTTAGAGGTATGTGATTTAGAGAACTGAATAAAAATAATAAAAAAGAGATCAATGAAAAAAATAGATATTTTTTATAGGTTAAACCATTGTAATTGATTCAATTTGTGTTTAGTACCTTAAAATAGCAAAGTTTAGAGAGTTAGAATAAATAAAATCATTTTGTAAAATTTCACTGAAGCTTCTCATTTGTTTCTATATATCAAATGAGAGTGTGATGGTATTTCTTTTTACTTATTTCTTCTCTCACCGATTTTGATAACCATTTGTCAGCTTCTAAACAAATAAACAAAGTATGAGAGAAAGTCAAATCAATGTAAATGACAGAATCTCCTTATCTACAAAACTGAAGCTTTGGGTGATCTTGCAGATTCTAAGTAATGGGGCCTATACCAGCATAGAGCACAGGGCTGCAGTGAACAAAGAGAAGGAGAGAATTTCTATTGCCATGTTCTTCAGCCCCAAATTTGAGGCAGAGATTGGGCCTGTCAAAAGCTTGTTAAATTCTGAAAACCCGCCCTTGTTCAAAAGCATGTTGATGGAAGATCACTTCAAACACTTTTTCTCTCGCAATCTTAATGGGAAGACCCACTTGGAGAAAATGAGGGTTAAAACTCTAGACTTGCTGAAAGATTCAACTTAACTATCTCATTATCCATCTCAGCATCTTCTTGTATACATTTTATTTTATCAATCATAAACTCAAATACTGCACCTTTCTACAGTGAAAGTTGATATATATAATTATTCCAATGATACACTCTGGTACACTCTGATAAAATGACCATTCATTAATTTACCAATGATTATCAAGATAGAAACATCAAGTCACCGGATATAATTTAGCACATCCTAGACAGCGAGTCAAGAATTTAAGTGGCTTCAAAGTCAAAGAAAGAAAACAATATAATGAAACCTATATAATTATTCCTTGCTATTTTAAACAGATGATCTTTTTATTGTTTACCTACCTTCTGGTTCCTCGTATCCCTCTTTTCCCATTAACTTTGTTTCCTAATTGGCAGTTAAACTTTTCGCTATAAATTGAAAGTAGTCATAATAATTTTTGCATTTGTAATTTTGTATAATTGTTTTCCATAGTGGGACTCTGAACTACGAATAGCCCCATCTAATTGTTCAATCAAGCAATAGATCGGGACTGAAATAGCATGCCTCATACAAGCAATCTTTCAGATACATGAGACCCAAAGTGTACTCACCAAGTCACCTCAAGAGCTTCAGAATGTTATTAAGTGGAGTACTGCCCTGCCCAGCCTCCTTAACTGCAGTTCATGCAATAACCATGAGAAAACAACAAACAAAGGGAATAACACAAATTCCACGCATCTCTTTGTTTGTAAGAGAAATCTGCATACTAAAATTTTCAAAGTCACAATTCACCTATTTGCTTGCCTTCACTAGAAAGTTTGTGATGAAATTATCTTTAAAACTTGATCAAACTCAAAAACAGGATAAAATGCCAAAAAAAACATGAAAGCATACTACAGAACTACAGTAAGAAAAAGACTTACCACTATGTGAAAAAAAATCAGGTTCTTTCTCAATATCATCTGCTATTAGAAATAACCCTCAAACATGTTCAGTCATTAATATATTCTACCATATGTCTCTACATGTACAGTTACCATTCACAAATCTATGGTATCTGTTGACATCCCTCACAATAATTTCCCTTTCCAAAACTCTTGTCATATACTTAAAAGCCACATGGCAATCCTTACAAATCCTCAAATTCTTCACAATCCTTAACGGCTTCCCTGGTAGTGCAGATCCACACAACACCCCAAACGCAACAGCCAACTTCTCACTGTGATACCATAGAGCCTCCTTTCTCTTTTCCTCCCGAACATTATGCAAGACCTCATCCCAAACAGGAACATACCCTAGTTTTTCAATATCCCCCATAAGCTCTGCCAACTTCTGATAAATTTCCTTGGACCTCTCATGCTTCCAATCCCCCGCCACAAACACATGAACTTCTCCCTGCACTTCAATCCAACTTCTCCCTACTTTTTTCTTCACCCTCCTATCCTTTATCATCTTCCTCAATTCTGCAACATCATCCCACCTCCCCACACTCGATAACACGTTAGAAAGAACAACATAAGCAAAATCATCATGCGGCTCTAGCTCCAACACCCTCTTCGCCATATACCAAGCTCTGTCGGCCTCACCAAGATTCGCACAAGCCCATAGCAGAGCTCGCCAAACTGCAGCATCCGGCTCAAACGGCATATTCAATACAATCCTCTCAGCACGCTCAAATTCTCCCATACGCGCTATTGCACCCACCAAACATGTACAATGCTCCAAACTCGGGTCCAAACCATAATCCACAATCATCCTCGTAAACCATTGATCAATCTGCCGAAACATCCCAGCATTACACAAAGCAGTCAGGATCGCCAAAAAGCTATACTCATCAGGCACAAGTCCACAACCTTTCATAGACTCAAACAGTTCAGAAGCAGATTCATAATCCCCTTGCTGTGCATAACCAGCCATCATTGCATTCCACACCACAATATTCATATCAGATAAACTGTCCTCAAAAACCCTCCTCGCATCGTTAACAACACCTGCTTTGCCATACCCATTAACGAGAGCACTACCCACCACCACATCGGTATCAAACCCCACAATAATTACATGTGCATGCATCATTTTACACTGCTCCAACGCAGCAAGCTGAGCCGCAGCGCGTAAACCCCCGGAAACGCTGTGAACAGTGGACGCCAAACCCCGACGAGTCATGTCTGTAAAGGCGGATAAAGCGTCCAGAGAGCGGGAATTCTGAGCAAGAGCAACGACCAAGGCGGAACAACAGACATTGTCCGGGTGGGGAATATCGGCAAACACTTTGCGGGCATTGAGGGGCATGCGGAACTTGGCGTAGAGGGAGAGGAGGGAGGAGGCGGTGAAGGGATGGCGGGCGAGGGCGAGTTTGAGGGCGAGGCAGTGGAGCGAGAGGGCGAAGGAGAGGGCGGAGACAGCGGCACAGGATTCGAAGAGGGTGGCGAGGGTGCGGTGGTTGGGGAGAGTGGGGTAGCGGAGCATGGCGAGGAAGTGGCGGAGGGAGAGGAGGGTGTTTGAGTGGCCGGAAATGAGAGCGGTCCATGAGACAACGTTGGGAGGATTAGGGAGATGATGGAAGAGGGAAAGGGCGTAGGAAGAGACGTTGGATTTGGAGTAGTGGGTTATCAGATTGTTCCACACTGCACGGTCTTTGCTCTCCGTTCTTATGGCTCGAGCGTGCCTGGCACGGGGATCCATCCACCATCTTCCTCCTTCTTTCTCCTTTTCATCACACCACACCATTCTTCCTACCACAACACCCACTCACTCTCTCTTTCATCTACATTTCTCACAACACTTTCCATTTCAACAACCATTGTAACATCTCTATTGCCTCAATCTCATGTTTAATCACTTGGAACCTCATCTCACCTTTCAATAATTCAAATTCCCTCACTACAAATAGGTTTACGCAGTTAAAACATGCCTTAAAAGTTTATTCCTTATTTTGAATGCTCCAAATTTCAACTCATTATGGCATAATAATATGAACATCAACCAAGTGAGGATCGGTGACACCATGATACAGGGTTACTTAAAGGGTGGGCAGATTAAGTGTTTCCTGGTTCAATTCCCACTTTGGCAAAAAAAAATATTTTTTCTGAGTGAAAATTAGTGTTGTCATTTTTGTTGTTGATTGGTTGTGGATGTTCGGGGTTTTTTGCACTGACTTTGAATTGCTAATTGAGAAAATGTCTAGAAGCTTTGATGTTTGCGGTATATAACAAATAGAATGTTGTTTCCAAGGTTCACACTCAACTCAAGGGATATAAAAATAGAAGCACTCTTATTCTAAGAGATAACTTCACATACATGAATGACTTATAAGTAAGAATTATGTTTTACTAAATCATCTAGAAAATTATTTATGTAAGCACCCATAAGCTCTTATGGAATAAATGAATATGTAAGTGTATGCACATTAAGCAATTTTGTCATTGTCTCTTTATTGTCAATTTGTCAATTGACAAACATCTATTTATAGGCACCACAAAAAGTTTTGTTATGGCCCACTGCTTTTGCATTGTGCTTTGTATTAGAGTTTTCCATTAGAGATGTTTGACTCTTTGTATTTCCTTGTTATACTCCTTTGTGGGGGAAAAAGATAAGTTTTATCGAAGCAACTATTTTATTTGTATTGAATGCACTACAATGAGCATATATCACTCAAAAGGTAGGTAAAGGTAGGTTTCGTGTGTGTCATGGTCTATTTTGAAAGTTGTGAGAATGCTCTTTTAAGGGTAGACAATCTTCTAAGTGTTCAATGTTGTATTAGAGTCATTTGTTGATATCATGGTCACCTAACTCTTCATGCATCTATTGCTTCTTCACAAGTAAGAATTTACTAAGTCGTCTTTTAAGAGATAATTTCACATACATCAAGAATCTACTAGTAAGAACTCTCTTTTACTACGTCGTTTAGAAGACAATTTATCTAATCACTTAGAAGCTTTGAAAGAATGTGTAAGTATATGCATGTTAAGAAGTTATGTAATTGCCTTTTCATCATCAATTCTTTTATGTGCTTGGAGAATTTTTATTTCTAGTAATCACAAAAAGATTTATTTTAACCCTTGTGTTAGAACTTCCTATGTTTGATTTTATACTTACACTTCACTTTATACTTCTTTATTAAGGAAAATGACAAGTTTTATCTAAGTAATTATGTTGCATGTATTGTTCTCACTAAAATAAGCATAAATCGCTCAAGGGTAGGTTGTGAGTGTCAAGATCTTCTTTGAATGTTATGATAGTGTTCTTTAAGAGTGCATTATCTTCTAGGTGTTTAATGTTGTATTGGAGTTGTACATCAATATCAAGGTCTTGTAATTATTCATGCATCCCTCCTCTCTTCTTTACAAGTAAGAATTTCTTAAGTCATCTTCTAAAAGATAACTTCATGTGAAAGATTTACAAGTAAAATATCTCATTCACTAAGTTATCTTAAATATTATTTATCTACACTGAAAATATTTGAAAGATTGAAAGAATATGAAAGTGTATGCCTGTTAAGCAAATTTTCATTGTCTAATTTTCGTTAATTAATCAATTATTTAATGTGCATGACGAGCTTTTATTTATAGGTATCACACAAAAAATTGTTGCGACCTAATACTTTTGCATTGTCCTTTGTGTCAAAATTTTCCATCAGAGATGTTTACTTTATGATAACAATTTTTTTATTTTACTCATTTGTTGAGATAAAGACAAGTTTTATCTAAGCTTCTAAATTGTCAATAATGAAGAACTTCTATGTATAGGCATCATAAAAAGATTTGTTGTGACCTAATGTCTTTGCATTGCTCTTTATGTCAAAGTTTTCATGAGAGATTTACTTTATATTAATACTTCACTATTATACTCCTTTGTTGTGAAAAAAAATACAAGTTTTAGCTAAGCATCTATGCGATCATATTGAAATAAACACATAGATTATGCATATGTTAGGATCTAGTTTTAAAGTTGTGACGTTGTTCTTTAAGGTAGACAATCTTTAAGTTATTTAATGTTGCTTTAGAGTCATTTGTTCATATAAATCATCTAACTTTATACATTTGTCACTTTTTCATAAGTAAAATTGACTAAGTCATCTTCTAATTGTTTTTTCTAAGTCTAGAAGAAGATTTATCTAATAACTCATAAACTTTGAAAGAATATACAAGTTTAAACAGTTTTTCCGTCATATCTCAATTGTCAATTCATCAACTTTTCATAAGTGTAACAAACTTCTATTTATAGGTGTAAAAAAAAAATTGTGACCCAATATTTTCAAATTATTTTTTTGTCAAATCTTTCTATTAGAAATGTTTAACTTTAAGATGTACTTTACTTTTATATTATTTTGTTAAGGAAAAAATTAAACTTTATTTAAATAGCTATATTTTTTATTGTTACCACACTAAAATACACTAAAATGAGCATACATTACTTAAAAGATAGGTTAAGGTAGATTATTTATATGTCTTGTAAAAACTACTTTTTAAAATTAAACAATCTTCTAGACATTTAATATTACTTTAAAATCATCACTTATTCATCTAACTCTTGAGATATTTGTCACTTATTCATAAATTATCTAATATTTAATTGTCTAGTCTTTCAAGCAAACAAAATATATATAGACCTCTTTTACTTTTTTTTAATGCACATAACAAACTAATTATGTATAGAAAGTTATATATATTGTCATTATAGTATTTGTATATCTAATTATTTGTCATCTTCTTTTATTTTTGACACCCAAAAAAATATATATTGAAATAATATTAATCACATTAAATGAAAATTATACATTGATAATATAAATAAAATACCTAATTATATATTAATAATATTAATATGAAAATTAAAATTTTCAGTAATGATATTTAGGTCCATTATTAATCACTTTTTTAACTTTTATTTTTTTATCGAAAATTTTATTTAGAGTTTCTTCTACGAATTATATATTTTCTACTCTAAGTTACGTAGTAAAATATTTTAAAAATGAAATATTAAATGAAATTATAGATAATTAAAATAACTGATTAATTTAAAAAAAAAATAGGAACTAAAATTACCTTTTCTGAAAATATTTTAAAATTGAAAAAAACTAAATTACAAATTTTATAAAATATAGAAATCAAATCACAATCCTACTTTTATTAGATAAAGGGCCAATTTTGTTGGTTTAATTTAATACATCAGTAATAGGGCCTCCAAACAATGCAAAACAAATTCAAAAAAACAATATAGTTGTATAAAAAAAACATAAAAATTGTTACCATTTGTGAGTTTCCTACGTACTTCTCTTTCCTTGTCGCCGAGATTACCGTGGTGGTCGTGGTCGACCTCTTGCTGTCTGTCCCATTCCCAAAAGCCACCGCAATCGCACCCAACTTCGTCTCTTGATCTATTATCTCAAGGTAACCAACGTTGATCCCAAAATCCATTCTTATAACGAACATCTCGATTTCACTTCCTCGTTATTCTTATCGTTTTGGACCATTTTGTTCGATTTGTTAGTTAATCTTCGTAAGGAGTTTGATGCTTGTGTTGATGAGTATGTTATCTCGTTATTGTTCTTAGATTTGAAATTGCACGGTTCCTGGGTTGAAATAAATGGGGTGCTTGGGGTGTTTGTTAGGGTGCGATTGGTTCAGAATACTATATGCGACGGACGTTTTGCGTTTTGAGGTGTATTTTCGCACCCCTGTTTTCTATGAAAAGTTTTAGGTTCCAAAGCCATTTCTAAATTGACTGTTTCATTTTTTTTACTTCGTTTTTTGAGTATCTTTTTTCCTTGTGCTCCTTTTGGACTTTTAATTATTAAAGACGAGTTTCTTTAATGCAGTAATATTTTACTTTATAGAAAAATTAGTATCCATTTATTACTATAAATTGCTTATTTTGTAGCCATGATTAGTGCACTGTTCGAGGCTGTTGATGGCACTGCATGCAAATAGTCAATGCTTATGTGTTTCTTGAGCATGATAACAACAATTTCAAATATTTTATATGATGATTTTTGGAGCTTTTTGTCTTGATTCTGATTGATCCAGAAAGGAAAATTTGTTTGTGCAGCTGAGGAAGAGATGAATTGGATTCAGCGCAAGATCTACCTTTACAATGTGACTTTTGGGCTCTATATGTTGGATTGGTGGGAGCGTTGTACTTTCAGTATCCTTTATTACACTATCTTTTAAATGGATTTCAACTCTTTCGTTTTTCTTTTTCTTTGTTATTCTCCTGAAATGCAAATTTTTTATCACTTTTAGATACTTATGTGTTGGTTTTCTTTAAAATATGCAACTAGGATTCATCAATTGTTGGAAACTTGTGTTCCACGTACTTCTAAGGTAGTGTAAGCAATAGTGGTTTACGTATTTTGGTTAGAAAGACAACTGAAACTATGACCAAGAGTTAAGGGATTTCTTAAATTCATATGCTGTCATGTCTGCTATGGTACTGCTAGTTGGATTTCCTAAGCTTTTGCAGATATTTTGGTGATTGTATTAATGTGTTTCGTCCTTCGATATGCTACTCGGTTCTTCAAGAGGTAGTGCATCTCTTCCCTTCTCATCAATCTCTTAATTAGTGACATAAATTGCGTTTGGCCATTTCTTAACATGCAGGTTGTTTAGTGGAATATAATGATATATATACATACATAGTTTGTTATTAGCTCTGGTAATTGCACGAATTCTTGTTATTTTGGAATACATATCTCTGCAGAGAATACTTGACATGCAGGTAGCAAATAGCACACTATTGCATTTCAGTATTCATTAACATTTTTTTGAAAAGCAAAAACGCTTAACCAATATCGTCTTACTAAACTAATTCCTTCATTTGTCTCTATCAACCATACTACAGGCTATATGTTAAATTTTGGAAAAAGCATAGATGTATGTATAAGTTATAACACATTTACAAGTTTCTACAATGATCAGATGATAACCATTGGTCAAAAACTCAAACTAAGTTGACACCTTTCCACCAACTTCCTTCACTGCTATAGTTGTAAATTAGAGATCCAAGCCACAATAAGCAGAGCCCTTCCATGGGGAGATTATATGTTTATATCATTGGAATCCAATTGATGTAAATCCTTTCTAGTGCAGTGCTGAAATATCCTATTATGAGAGCATATCTTAGCATCCAATCTGGCCCTATTACCAATTCTGAATATGCAATTAAATGTGGAATTACATGTTCACTCCCATTTACTGATTTAAAATATAATGCTCAAGGTCTTCAATTAATCTATTGATCAAGGAAAGCTACATATAGTGCAAATTGTGGTAGTTTCTTCAATGGCACTGTTTAGACCAGCATGGAAATTCAACCTTATTGTTTATAGCTCTCAATTGGTAGGGAATATCTGTGCATGTTGTGATTGATATTACTGTGTCAATCTGGCCTTTTCTCCGTCTAAACTTTATACTTTTTAATGTCAGGTATGTTTGCTAAGAAACAAATCCATTCTCACGTGAGGAAGCAAATGTAGATTGTTACTTGGTGGCAGTTTAAATTAGTTGCAGCGGTGTATTTGGTATAGCTGACTAGGGAATATCTTGATATAGCTTCACTTAGAATTTCTTAAAGCTTCTTTTCATGCCAACTATACACCGTCATGATTCTTATTTGAACATTTCTTTACTTATAAGCTTGTATGGATGCCGTTTGATATTCTTTACATTGTAATAATTATTATTGGAAATGTTCGTTTAGACTTTTGAATTGTGGAAACTGTGAACTGTTACGTGATACCCAACCAAAATAAAAAGTGGGAGTGTAATTAAAAATAACATCTTTAACATTTGGAGACAATGATTAAAGCATAGTAAGATCAAATTAGACCCAAGTTGGTCTATTGATTTAACTATGTTTAAGCTTTTTGTATTTTCTAAGATGGATTTAATTTATATTTAGATTAAATATGTTTTTCTTTCTTCTACGTCAAACTGAAAAACCTCTAGTTTAAACTTGTTATAGTACAAGAA
>Ga0123341_1007102_pt1 | contig 10190 bp, 5 predicted proteins | sample Turbeapinknodule_FD_89959 | JGI IMG/M metagenome (GOLD analysis project Ga0123341, IMG submission 89959) | Root nodule microbial communities of legume samples collected from Mexico - Turtle bean Mexico pink nodule | ecosystem: Host-associated > Plants > Roots > Nodule | place: Mexico: Nepantla...
ATATTTAATAAAATGTATTGTTTGATAAGAATTGAAGAGAAATATATTGTTCGTTAAGAATTGAATTGAGGTTATATGGGTGAACAATGAATTTCATTATAGTAAAATTATTTTGATATTTTTTTTCTTTGAGTTATTTTAAGAATTGATATTTTATGTGAAAATATTATGTTATTTTACAAGATTGAATGTTAAAATTTGATTAAGCTAAAAGAAGTATAATTTAAGTAAAGTATGGATGTTAAAATGTTTTCAATTGAACAAGTATTTATTAAAAGAGGTAATGAAAAATAGATTTTTCTGTTTGGACTTTTAAGTATTTGTTTCCAATAATATAACTTGAATTATCAAATCTGACACAGATATGTGGAAATTAATTTGACACATTAACTATAACACTACTACTTTCACCAGCTATAATTACTATAAGTAGTCATTAATTTGACACATTAACTACAAAACTACTCTATTATCATCATCAATAAAACCTACCATTAGATTCAGGCATTTAATTGCCCTGAGAAAGAAATAACATATCTAATGTGTAGAAAAGTTCATGAACTATTTATGGTATGTTTTACCCTATTTCTTTATTGAGGACAAAGCAAAGAAAAAAAGGGAAAAAGTCACAAGACCACAAATATGAAATATCATGTTCATGTCACATGGAAGCAAATTTCTAAATGTAAACCCCACGAGACAAGGGCATCACCAGCTAACAACATAACAGACAAACAAAGAAGATGGAATTTGTCGTGGTGAGAGAATAATCTATTAAATAAAAAGTGTTAGAAAGTGTTATTATTCTTTCTAAAATACTTTTCTTAATACACTCTTTTTGGTACAACAAATTATTATTGGGAAGTCGAATATCTGTATACTATTGGGAAGTCGAATATCTGTGTACATGTGAGAATGCGGTCATTCGGTTTTCTGGACTATTTTTGTATTGCATCATTCAAAGCAATTAACAATATCGTTTAGTAATTATTATGTGATAATTATGCAAAATCACGATTAAGAGATAATTGAACTTCATTGAGTCACATTTGTACATGTCTGTACACCTTGAGTCCCAAACGTGCGACTATAAGTAGACGAGTCCCCTCTCAGGTCAAAGATAATAAATATCGTACCCAGAATATTCTGGTCCTTAACTGACTTGAACGCCAGAGTGTTATTGCAGGTACTCCTATTAAAAGATCGAAATGATGTTGGATCAAAAGACTGAAAAATCAAGAACTAAACAGTGCAATAGTAAGAGAAGTTTTGTCCCTGTAATTACATTAGTAATTAATTTTTATTAAAAATTAAAAATTAGGAGAAATGTTCATCAAATAAACTACATGGAACCATTTAATTTTAAAATTTTAATGAATTTAAATTAATAAAATAATATTTTCCAACTCATGGGGTTGGTATTGTGATCCACAACGCGCAAGTGAAATCGATAGCATGGGTCTACACCACATGCAAACAAATAATATGAAATGAACAATGTGGTAGGGTTTATCACAAGAGGAATAATATATATATATATATATATATATATATGTATATATATAAGAAAATAAAATACTTTTTTATCTAAAAAAATGTCAAGCATTGTGGCAATATAATGCAAGAGAATTGTAGTTTTCAAGAATAGGATAAGAATATTCCTTGTTATCCAAAAAAAGAAGAAAAAAAGGCATAGTTTATTAAAATATAAAGAATGAGAAAAAAATTTACATGGTAGCTACAAAATTGTGGCACGACAAAGGTACATGACACATGTGACACATTTGACTTGAGAAGTGTAAAATTTATTTATTTATTTTATTTTCAATTTTTATCTTTTTTTTAATTGAGGCACGACTTGGTTTGGTAAATGTATCATATGTGTATACAATAGTTTATTTATTTTATTAATAGTCTAAGTGTATGAAGATGCTAATAATTCCTCTGAATTTTAAAAAAGATAATAATATAAACATATACTTCACTTATTGAGTAAAATAACTATATCATATGTAATAATTACTATATTTAATATATTATCAGATAAACGATTTTCTAATTATATTTAATAGGATATTTAATATTACATACATATAATAGTATATTGATAAAAAAAATTATATAATATTACATACATATAAACTCTTGAAACTTGAAATTCTCAGTAATGTGAAACAGTAATGATATTTTCACAACTTGTTCTAATATATAATTTGTGATTGATGATATAAAGAAAAATTGTTTTTTTCATTTCATAAACTGGTGTAAGTTTTAGACAGAAGAAGAATGTAGATTGATACAAATTCTCAATATATCACTTTTTCAAAGAAAATGTAATATGATGAGAATGGAGGCAGACATAATGATGATCTTCTTCATTGCAAAACACTTGGAGTTTCTTATTTTTTGAGTAAATGGCGTAGTTGTAAAGTTGAAGACTTGAAGCAATAAAAAAGGCTTTGATTAATAAAGCAAAGGAATAAGCTTTTGTAGTTTCAAACTCTGAGAGCAGAGCAAAACAGTCCAAATACCAAAAAAAAAACATAAATAGTAAAATAAAACACAATTCCCTGACATGTGTGGAACTCTGAGTAAGTAGCAGTTGGTACCACTGCTAGCAGAAGGAATCACAGACAAAAGCACAATGGTCTTAGGTACACAGTTTTAGATCAGATTCAAAGAAACAGACAACTGAACCCTTACCTCAAACACTCTCTCTCTCTGTCTTAAATACTTTCAAAACTTTCCCTCCATTCAGTGTTGTTGGGGGAAGAAAGCAAGAAGCTATGGAAACCAACTCAGTTTCCAAGCTTCTACTACTTGTTTTCACCATCTTCTTTGTGGGTTCTGAGTTGATCCATTGCAGTGTCACTTACGATAGAAAAGCCATTATCATCAATGGCCAAAGGAGAATCCTCATATCTGGATCCATTCACTACCCCAGAAGCGCCCCTGAAGTATGTGTGTGTGTGTATATATATATATAGATATATATCATATATAATATGTCTCCTTTTTGTTCCAACTTTTTTTGTTTTTGTTTTTGTTTCAAGTTTGAAGATTGATTGTTTGAAATGTGTGTTGTTGCAGATGTGGGAGGATCTAATTAGGAAGGCAAAAGATGGAGGCCTTGATGCTATTGACACTTATGTCTTTTGGAATGTTCATGAACCATCTCCTGGCAATGTACCATTCTGGAATCTGGATCTTCATTTGATTGAGTTCAGTTTTAAATTCTCAAGTACCGTCTTACAGTGTTTTTGGGTTGTATGTTATTTTTGCAGTACAATTTTGAAGGGAGGTACGATCTGGTACGGTTCATTAAGACAGTGCAAAGGGTGGGGCTCTATGTGCATCTTCGGATTGGACCTTATGTGTGTGCTGAGTGGAACTTTGGGTACATACACTTTCAACTTTCCCTTGTGGATTTCTTTGGTTTGTTGGTGTGAATGTGAATGCTTATGTGATTTCAAATCACATTCTTTAATGGTGCAGAGGATTTCCTGTTTGGTTGAAGTATGTTCCTGGCATCAGCTTCAGAACAGATAATGGCCCTTTCAAGGTTGGATCTTAATTTAAAAAATTTAGTTCTGTCTTCGTCTTCTCACTCTCCCTGCTTACTCAACAAGTCTTGAATGCTCGTGACCAAAAAAAAGTGCTTCTTTTTAACTTTTTTACTTTTAGGCTGCAATGCAAGGTTTCACTCAGAAGATAGTCCAGATGATGAAGAATGAAAAGCTGTTTCAGTCTCAGGGTGGTCCAATCATTCTTTCTCAGGTAGGAAGTTCCTTTCATCTTTTTCATAGGAGCATAATAGCTAAAAGTGTTTCTTCAAAAATTGTTTCCCACATGATTTTTGCATGGGAATAAGTTCCTCAAAGAGTGAAATTTGGATGGATGTTCTAAATTCCTGGACTGGATCTGGAGCTAAAATTCATGCTGAATAGTAAATCACTACTTCAGCACAATTCTATCTTCTTTCTTCTAAAATATTCTGAGATCCCAGATAAGTCTTTGAGAACAGTGTGATTATCACGTTTTGGTTCATGTTTTTTGCATTTGCAAGCTACACAAATGATTGATTGGATCTGGAACTCACAAAACTCGTGCTAATACATCACTACTTGAAGATAAAATCTTAAATATGTCTCTACTTTTGTTTAAACTTTCTAGATTGAAAACGAGTATGGACCAGAAAGCAAGCAATTGGGAGGTGCTGGTTATGCATACACAAACTGGGCTGCAAAGATGGCTGTTGGATTGAACACAGGAGTCCCCTGGGTGATGTGCAAGCAAGATGATGCCCCAGATCCAGTGGTGAGCAATCTCAAGCTCTTAGCTGCCTTACTCGTTCATCAGTTTCAGTTGTTACACTATTAGTGGGGAATGAATGACTTCAATAACAGTATTTTCCTTTTTCTTTAAATTCATCATATCAAGAGTTGTCAAAACATCATTTTCATTCGTTAAATTCATCATAATTAGATTTTTATTAAGGGTCTATTCAATTCTTCTCAACAGATAAATGCCTGTAATGGATTTTATTGTGATTATTTCTCTCCAAATAAACCATACAAGCCTAACCTTTGGACTGAGTCTTGGAGTGGCTGGTAAGTTAAATATATATATATAGTCTTCTTTTCTTTTGTGTATGGTTATCTGAATTCTTTGCCCTTTTGATCTTTTTCTCTCTACTTCCCATTTTGGACATTAGGTTCACAGAGTTTGGTGGTCCAATTTACCAGCGACCGGTTCAGGATCTAGCTTTTGCAGTTGCTCGTTTCATACAAAAGGGTGGTTCATACATCAATTATTACATGGTTGGTGTCCTTCAATGATTTATTTCGCATTTAACAAAACATACTATAAATATAAGTATTCTGATGTGCTTAATGACAAATGAAAGTACCATGGAGGAACTAATTTTGGACGATCAGCTGGAGGGCCATTCATTACGACAAGCTATGACTATGATGCTCCAATTGATGAATATGGTCAGATTTTTTTTCTTTCAAAACATCCCCAGAAGATTCTTTGACTATTTTTGTTTTCACCATGAAATCACTTGGCATATGTCTAGAACATTTATTTGTAATTTTTTCTGCCGTAAATTCTTTTCATTTTTGTTCTAGTGACAACCAAGCCTATGAAAATAGTACCTGTTCAAAGATAGCTTTGTCTCATAATATGTTCTATCCTCATCTGTATAAGCAAATTGTAATTGAGTGCTTTACCACATTCAGGTTTGATCAGGGAACCTAAATATGGTCATTTGATGGACCTTCATAAAGCTATTAAGCAAAGTGAACGTGCTTTGGTTTCTTCAGATCCCACTGTCACATCATTAGGATCGTATGAGCAGGTCAGTTGCCTCTGATGTAATGTGTGCTTCTTTAAGATAAACTACTTTCATGGTGAATTCATGTCTTAACTATCTTCCAGGCTCATGTGTTCTCTTCAAAAAGTGGAGCATGTGCAGCTTTTCTAGCAAACTACCATTCCAATTCTGCTGCAAGAGTGACCTTCAATAACAGGAAATATGACTTGCCTCCTTGGTCCATAAGCATCCTCCCCGATTGTAAAACAGATGTTTTCAACACTGCAAGAGTAAGAACATTTAAAGGGTTCTTTTATTCCATCTTAATTTAGTATGATGGAAGAAGCTCATGTCTTGTGTTTTCCATCAAGTATTTGCTATCTGCTTTGCCCTTTGCATCAAGTTATTGATTGAATTGTTGTGCCTTCATGAAGGTGAGATTTCAAACTACAAAGATACAAATGTTGCCTAGCAACTCTAAGTTGTTCTCATGGGAGACGTATGATGAAGATGTATCTTCACTAGAAGAAAGTTCAAAGATTACAGCTTCTGGACTATTAGAACAGCTAAATGTCACCAGAGACACTAGTGACTATCTATGGTATATAACCAGGTGAGTTAGTTGGTATATAGATTTTCTTCTAGATTTTTGAACAGCAATCAATGAATTCAAAGTAAAGCAAGAAATTCCTCTGCGCATTTAGCGAGAACTTGGAATAGATTACCTATAAAAGAAAATACTTTTGGAGAGAAAAAAAAGAACATATTGCAGTTTCAAGCTCAAGAAAACTTTCTTTTGTGAAGAAATTCTTGAATCTGCCGTTTGAAGTCTTCTTGGCTATCTCAAATCAATGAAATTCTTTGTCATCGTGTATCTCTTATTCTCTTCTTAGTTCTCAGCAGTTGAAATCTCACTGTTTTCTGGTTTTCATGCCACACAGTGTTGACATTAGTGCATCAGAATCCTTTCTCAGAGGGGGGAACAAGCCCAGCATTAGGGTGAATTCTGCAGGCCACGCTGTCCATGTGTTTATCAATGGTCAATTTTCAGGTTTGTAGTTTAACTCGGTAGCTCTTATGATTGGAACCCTACCAACATGAAATGATTCCAATTTCCTTTTACAGGCTCAGCTTTTGGAACAAGTGCAGACAGAACTTGCACATTCAATGGCCCTGTCAACCTACGCTCTGGAACCAATAAAATAGCACTTCTCAGTGTTGCTGTTGGGTTACCTGTAAGTACCTTGCTTTTGAACTCTGATTTGGACTTGATCATCCCTTTGGATGTTTCAGTATGTGTATACTTAGCAGTTTGCTCATAAATTGATAGCTTTTGTTCTTTATTTTTGCTCTAGAATGTTGGATTCCATTTTGAAACATGGAAAGCTGGGATCACTGGAGTTTTGCTTCATGGACTTGACCATGGACAGAAAGATTTGACTTGGCAGAAATGGTCATACCAGGTTTGGTGGACACAAATCTAACTTATGCTTACAAAGGATTTATTATACATAAAGAGAAAATAGTTTTTAACTATGGTATCTATCTAAACAAACAGATTGGCCTAAAAGGAGAGGCTATGAATTTGGTGTCTCCCAATGGGGTTTCATCTGTTGATTGGGTGGGAGACTCATTGGGTGTCCAAAGCCAGTCACAGTTGAAATGGCACAAGGTACGAATTGTTACTGGTTTATGATTTAACAACATCTTAACGTGTAAGACATTTTCTGGATTAGGTCCTGTGGTTTTTTTATTTCTCAAGTTGAGAAGGTTTTTCCATGTTAAAAATTCTTGGTGTCATTATTTTATTTTGTTATATTTTTTTTTTATTTGTTTATTGTTTCTGCAAATGTCCATTTTGTATCTATACTATAGATGGAGAATTAGTTTTGATTTTTCAAACATGAGAAGCCTATAACTGATCCTTAACTTGGAACCTTCAGGCTTATTTCAATGCACCTGATGGAGTTGAACCATTGGCCTTGGACCTAAGCAGTATGGGAAAGGGTCAGGTATGGATCAATGGACAAGGCACAGGAAGATATTGGATGGTTTATGCAAAGGGTGCCTGTAATTCTTGCAACTATGCTGGGACATACCGGCCTGCAAAATGCCAACTTGGTTGTGGACAACCTACCCAACAATGGTAATTGAACTTCAACTTCACATCCTTGTCCTCAGGAAAATTATACTCACTTAAACATTTGTGTGAAAAAACCACATACCCCTCTATGCAGATCACAGAGTCATTATGTTTCTGTGGTGTGTCAAACTCAGGCATGACTTGTGTACATAAACTTCTCTATAAGTATTTATACAAGATAAGAAAATAAAAAAACTAAAATAGATTCAATATCTGTTATAAGTTAAAATCAACTTATGTAATTTAGCTTTTATAAAAGTCTTTTTCATTTAATGTATCTATCCAGAATTCGAGTTACATAAGTAAATTTTAACTTATTAAAAACGTTTGATTCGTTTTGATTTTTTTCCTAGTAAGTATTTACTGAAACTTTTATTCAATGAAGTTCAATATCTGAGAGTAATACCATAATCTGCAGAGTGGTGTGTTTTTTTGGTACGAGACAAACATTTTGGATACAAACGCAGCACACACTTCAATGTGTCCAAAGCTACTTTATTTGTAAGCCTGAGCCATGAATAGTGGACAATGGAAGAGTTGATTTACCCTTTTTCTATTTGGAATTTTGTAGGTATCACGTGCCAAGATCATGGTTAAAGCCAACACATAACTTGATTGTGGTGCTTGAGGAATTGGGTGGCAATCCTTGGAAAATATCTCTACAGAAAAGGACAATACATACACCAGCATCTAGTGAACCCAATTCAAAGAACTGAAAAACGTGAACATTAGTAGCTCAATGGTAATAATTGACATAAGAAATTGGATGTCTATTTGTGCAGTTCTCTGGCTTCCATTGGCATTCGTAGATCATAATGTTGAGGAAATTTGCTACACTCAGTACGAGCTCTGGTTCAACCCTTGATGTGTTCATCTCCAATTCTACATCCACTTGATCTTGCATCTGATGGAGCATGGCAGATTATACAAAAAAGTGTGGCCAAGTTGCTTTTTAATTTATTCTCTGGACTTAAAATTGTCCATATATACGTGTACTTGGAAGAGAAAAAAAATTACAAAATTCAGACTTGTGCTTATATATTCACTCGTGTAATTTGTATATGTCAATATATGCAATGCAAGTATCAAGGATATCAGTGGTTATTTCTCAAGACTTTTCTACCATACTTTTTTCTTACATCATATAATCTTTTAATTTGAAGTGCATCAGTAACGTGATTCTAACTACAGTTGTATAAGCAGCATTCTACTGTTATAGTTTAAAAAATGCCTTGATTATATAGCACTAAAAATACCCTTATAGTACTTTGTTTACCCCGTCAAAAGAAACAAAGAAAAAGATGAGACAAGACCAAGACAATGATAAAAAAACACATGGTACAAGTTTAAACATTCTCATAAATGCTGTCAATTTGCTAATAGAGTTAAATTACCATTTATTTCCATGTAAATAAAAGGCAACGCAACAATTTATTTTAATCTGGTACTCATGTTCTGCAAACTGCATAGCCATAGACAGAGAAAACATGCACGCTGACAAGAAAATATGAAAATGTTCTATTATTATTGTTGATCTTCTTCATGTGATGCTGATGATCACTTCAAGCAGCAGCAGTATGAGACAAATGCTTGTCTATGGTTCCTTGCAACTCTTCCTTCTTAGCACCCATAATCCTGTCCACCAGCTTACCTTCTTTCAAGAACAAGAAGGTTGGCATAGCCTCAATGGACCATTTCTCAGCAACAGTCTGAAAAACATCAGTGCAATGAACAATCATCAGTATACTATACAGCAACTAATAGTACACATGATCTTTTAAGGTTATTAAAAATCAAATCATGTGACAAAGTAGATTCACTTGTGTATATATATGTGCTTACACTCAGTTCATCCACATCCACCTTGAGGAAGATTGCTTCAGGTGTCTTCTTGGCAATTTCTGCAAGAATTGGGGCAATAAAACGGCATGGACCACACCAGGAAGCAGTAAAATCCACCACAACCTAGTAATTCAAGAGAAAGGGGTTGTGAAAAGTTAACACCCTATACAACATAGAGATCTATTTTTCTTTTTATACAGAGAAAGCAACATGCTATAACCCCTTATTAAACACATGAATAGACAATAGAAAACGCTTTCTTGGGTTTCTATTTGCTAATTTTTTTCAATTATAAAAACACCCTTCTGGCTTTTTTAATTGTTTTTCAAAGATTTATCCATGGAATAGAAAAAAAATTACATTTTTATTGCTTTCAGAACAGATTTATTAAACCCAGATGAAAAAAAAAAACACAGAGCAGTACTTTCATAAGTAAAAAATAAAAACAGAATAAATCATGAGTAAACAACCTTAAAATGAAGAGATCTCAGAGAAAACATAGTTACAGTAGAAACAATAAAGGTGATGAAGAAGTTAAGGTTTGTTTGGTTACTAACCAGCTTTTTGGAGTCCTCTCCCTTCTGGAATTGCTCTTGCCACGCCTCAAGGGTGTGCACAGCAATGACCTGTCCCTCTTCAGCCATGTCTGAAATCCTTCACCTTGGTTTGAACAATCACAGAGAGAGAGATTTTTAAGATGTGAGGTAGCAGAGAAAGATAGAGATTTGTTATATACTACTACATTTTTTTTTGTGTGTGTGTGTGTTTAATTGCAATACTGTAATTTTTAAAAGAAATATTTATTGTAGAAAGAGAAAATATAAAGAAAATCAATTAATGCAAAAGAAAATTAAATATGTACTATAAATGTTATTAAATGTATTACAT
>Ga0123341_1007106_pt1 | contig 10187 bp, 7 predicted proteins | sample Turbeapinknodule_FD_89959 | JGI IMG/M metagenome (GOLD analysis project Ga0123341, IMG submission 89959) | Root nodule microbial communities of legume samples collected from Mexico - Turtle bean Mexico pink nodule | ecosystem: Host-associated > Plants > Roots > Nodule | place: Mexico: Nepantla...
AATTATTTTTTGTTTCTAAAATTAGTTTTTATTTAATGATTTTTTTTGTAGTGTTAAATAAAAAAATACTTGAAAATTAATTTTTAAAATATAAATATTAAATAAATTTTATAGGTAAAAAATTGAATGATTTAGTTATAAGAAAATTGTACTCCTACTTCCTAGTATCTTCTTAGATGAAATTCACATATCATGAGAATGATCCAATTCGCAGAGAATTTATATTCAATCTTCACCGCATACGAAAATTCATAAAGTTAACATTAATTTTTTTTTGGCAAAGAATTAAATAAATTTAACATTAATTTATACAGTTAACATTAATTACATTATCATAAGCAAGATTAGTTTTTAACTTAATAGATGAGAGAAACCCAGGACTCAAAAAACGACATTATACTCTAATTAAGAAAATCACCTCACTTATGTTATTAATAAAGTAATACTTATACTCTTTTTATTTACATTTATATTTGTATTAAAACCGCATTTTAACATAATAATAGCTAAATAAATTTAATCATACATTTTATAGTTGTTTATCAGTTTTATATTAAAATAATGTTTTCTAAAAAATATATTTTTATTACACATGTTTTACAATTTACTAAAAATATATTTTTTAGGATATTTTAATATATAATAATTAAATTATTCAAGTTTTATGTTAATAACAATTTTTTTAATTTAATTTTTTAAAACTTTAAATTAAATTTTATAATTTTTAAATCAAAGAAGTAAAGTGAAGGACTTATTAAAATATACGAGGGATGAATGTGAAGATGTGAATGTTTATTTAAAAGTTAGAAAATGTGAATATCATTTTATATATTATCTTTAAAAATGGGATAAAGCTATTGAGATTTTCATGATGGATAACATTAACAAGTTTTTAAAGAATTTTTTCCTGATTGATGCCTATGTCCATTTGCTTGAAAACAGTGCGTTAGTTGGGAAGGTTTTAGTTCTTATAATAAGATTTGTCCTTTAGCCACCAAGGGTTTTTGACCTATTCAAAACGGTGGATACAGGGTGCTTACAGTGTGATTAAAATCTGCAAGTGATGATGATAACAATATCAATATGCGGATGAGGTTGTTTAAGTTAGACATATGCAAGAAAATGAATAACTAAAGGGATTATTAGAACAATGAAGGTTAGAAAGGATAATTACATATGCATATATAAATTAATAAGAGGTGTGAAGGTAGCGAGAATAAGGTTTTCATAGGAAACAGAAGATGAAAACGAGAGAAAACATAAAGAAGTGAATTAAGTGAAGTTGAATGATGATAAGCATAAAAATAAACACAATAGAGGCTGACATAGAAACAAGAGTCAATTCCCGAACCACAGCACCCTTACTGAATGGTGAGGCCATGGCCTCACTCCAGAGCCCAAGGTACTATCTGGTGCGCTCTTGACTCCCTCAGTCCCTCTACCCTCACACACATAAATTCATGCGATTCCACATTGTTTCTCAATTCTTACACACATCCATTACTCACACCTTACATTTCTAACACGCTTCCCTACCTAATTAATAATCCCCACTCAAATCCATTTTTATTTTAAACTACTCTTACCCTCGTTATTGCTTCCCCCATCATCTCTAGAAAAATAACCTCATTCTTCTCCTCTTGGTAGTTCCTCTGGCCACAACTACAAGCTCATAAATCCAAAAGGGTAAACAAAACTCGGGTAAAGGAACCATTTTGTGACTTTCCATTTCACTGCTTGGGAGGAGCACTGGCGGTGGGTTCAGTGCAAAGGAAATTGGTGCCATTCTCGTTGCCATTAGAAAGAGCAGCTTCAATTTGGTGCAAGGTGTTGCAGAGGTGGTTGTTGATGGCCGTGACACTTGAGAGATTGAGCTTTGCAGAAGGGATTGTGCTGGCGAGAACTTGCAGCCCCATGGTTAGGAGGCAACCTGAGTTGAGAGATGGAGGCTCTGAGGAGTTAGCATTGATGGGTGTGTCAACGTTGGGTGATGATAGCATTGGCACTATCGTGAAGCCTTGGGGGAGAAGGGCAATGCAAGAAGGGTCCTCGCCACTCATGGCTAGCTGGATGGAATCCACATCAATGGTGGTGTATACTACCAAGCTTCCGGATTGGTCGGTGCAACTCTCTTGCAGCATTAGCTCTACGTTCTGGGATGAGTTGCTTGCTACCTGCATATATGTAACAATAACCTACGATTTAGAATAGAAAACCTTTAACATTGTATTATAACTAGATTATTTCACATCAAATCAAAATGTCCACAGCAGTCATCCTCTCCATTGTCTAACAGGAAACAAACAACATATCAGGAAAAGGCATTTTTCTGTTAGTTGTTATTTCTCTGAGAAAATACGTATGTGTAATTTTTTTAAAGTATTTCTGGTATAATGATCTAATCACTTATTAAAATTGATCTTACATTTATGCGAAGAAGTGAAATGCAGTTTCCTGGATGTGAGCCATTTGCAATATGAGCCACTTCATTCAATGAGTTCCCGTTTGAAAGAGCATCCATCTGCCAAAAAATATAAAATCGGGTATTCATTACTTAACCGTTAAAATGCAATGGATTAAGAGTTGAATTTGAATTGCAATCGATGAGTAGAATATTGGGTGGGGAGAAGGGGGGTTTGCACTACCTGAGATCTGTGTCGTTCGTCCCTGAGGAGATCAAAGACCTTGGTATGAGAATAGGGCAACCAAGTGGTTGAAACAGCACTCAGAATCACACCATTTGGTTGGCCAGGCTCCGTGACTTTCCTAGTTGTGATTCTGACTGTGTCTTCAGGGGAATCTGATATGGCTGTCCACGATTGACCACCAGAGGTACTCATGTTAAGGCCAAACGTTTTTATCATTCTTTGGGCCAGTTTCATCAAGTTCTTTCGCGCTTCTGGCGAAGGTATCACTGCAATTGTAGTACAACATATATGTGTCAGAAGTTACTATCATAGATATATAGTTGTTGAGAAATTATTAATGGACACATTGTAGTAATCTATATCTAAATAGATAGAAGAGACAGAAATATAGAAGCTATAGGTGTTTCATGAATGACTTATATTTGTTTGTGTGCTTTCCCTAGCCAAGTTTTAGGTGTTTCATATCCACAGTCTCCTTGCTAATTATTGAATTAAAAATAACTTGTTGAAATTAGTGCAATTAAGATTAGAGAGATAGATTTTGAGAACCTCCAAGATCTGATATGTTTCTGGCCATGAGGCTCGCGACCCTCTCGCACTGTCTCTGCAAAACCCCTAACCAACGCTGTGCTCCGAATGCCATTCCACTGTACACATAGTTGCTGAATATCTGATGCACAGGTTTCTCTTCTACTTTTGCGTGCTCAACCCATGTTACCTACATATATAAATACACATAATCGAAGCATAACGATGAAATTAGGCATATGCATACACACCAGAAAATGCTGGCAATGAAATATATAATTAGAAGCACCAATGGGTTTAGGACTTACCCTTGAATACCCATTTGGCATATCTTGAATGACGCAACCAGAGGATCTCCTGCAGTATCTGGGATATGAAGGGTGAAAATTTTGGTGAAAGCTGTCAACAGGAAAATCAACAATGGCCCAGGTTCCCTCCTCAGCATTTTGTTGACAATAACGAAGAAAATGAGTCTCACGAGTGGACACCAAAGGAGAAAGAACTTGAAATTCTGCGGACATCTAGAAAAATACAAGCAATATATCAATAACCTAGCTAAATTATATAACGTAGCATTTCAATATTTACAAGCAACGTGACACTATACCAGCTGAAGAGTCCCGCTTGCATGACCAGAAGCACCAGAAGATATGATTTGGACAGTTTTTGCTCGAGACACGATTGTAGGAAACAATTCCATCCATTTTTGCTAAAATGTAAAAGGACAGAAGTCATCAGAAAACAAATCCAATTAGAAGGGGCAAAGGAAAAGAAAAGAAAGAGCTTTCATTATATAGTTAAGGTTTAAATTGACAAAACTTAAATTTCACCTTTTGTTGTTACTAAAAGTGTACAGACATTAAGGTAAATGATATTTTACAAATGAAAAGGTGTATTTGTATAAATTTTTGTACAAGAAAGAAACAGATAGAGAAGTGAAAATAGTGTGGATAAAATATAATGATCTGTAAAGAGTTATGGAGAAAAAATAATGCTATTAAAAATGGAGCAAAACATTGTACAAATGAAGTGAAAGTTTCTAAAAATAATAAGATGAAGGATGATATATTTACAAAGAAAAAGAAAAACAACTTTATTCTGAAATGAAATGGAAAATTTTAAAATTGTATTGGTGAAATTATAATAAATTAGTATATTTCAATTTACAGTTTTCAGAATAACATTTTCCGATGAAAGAAAAGGATTTACTCAGAATGAAAAAGGGTGCTAAAAACTCAGCAATCACTTACACCATCAAGGAAAGCATCAACAAGAGTGACGCTATTCATTATAACCACAGAAGTGTCACGGCTAGCTTCAGTCCTCAGTTCACTTCGGTGTTTGAGATTCTGAGGCCAAGGAAATATCCTTGCGTGCTCTTCAAAATTTAACACTTCCCTTTCACCCTCACTGCTTCGGATCCAAAGTGGCTCGTTTGTCTGACACATCTTCACAAGTTCCGCCATGGAAGAAGCCGCGAGCTCCAAGGCCAGAGACTTTTCTTCCTCCATTAAGACTCCTCCACCCTCAGAAAATGGTGAAGCTTCGGGAGGCAGCATTGGCACAGGAATCATTTCTGTGCAAGGAGCAACAGAATCCGAAAAGTGCCTAGGATACATGTTCATATCCAAATCCAATGAAGGGGCCATGAGAGTAGGACCTGCTGCCATTGTTTGCAATGAACGCCCAGTATACCTTGAAGTCAGGCAACACACACGTTCTAACTGCAAAATCAACATTCACATTAATTCTAAATGTAAAGTTGAAGTTTACATAACTTAATTTCTATATATGCATTATTAATTAATAAAAAATAGTATAACTATCTATAAAACTGAAACGTTAATTTGTTGTTTTGTGGACTGTTTTTTCAACTTCTGTACTAACCATCAACTCCATTTCCAAATTTTAAGACAGTTTTGTACAGCACAACGAAAATTTGATCAAATATTTGTTGAATGTGATTCTGAGAGAGAGAAGTTTTAATTGAAATAATGGTAATAAATATACCTCTTCTCTTAAGCGGGCATTTTCAATGCGAACTTGGTGTTCATCCAAACCCAGATCAGCACCCATTATGCATTGGCCACCACAATTGGGACACATAACGTTGCGCAGTGCAGCTTGTAACCGATAGTTCTCGCTCTTTAGAGTCTCATTCTCGGCTCTAAGTATGATATTATCTGCCCGATCTTGTTGTGCCTATGTCCCAGAATTGATAAAGTCAAACATGAATTAATGGCTAAAGCAAACCAACCAAAGACTCTTCCGTATGTTTTGTAGTCTTACAACATGTATAGTAATGAGGGTATAATCTTCATGCATATAATTCGCTAAATCCTTCAACATAAATGCTTTTAAAATTTATGGCGGAGAAAGAGAAGACCGAAGACCCTTCATCATCCATTCAAACCCTAAAACCGTAATGATAATAGCAATAAATATGAGTACCGTTTGAGACCACTTGGGACAGGTAGGGTTTAATGCGTACATTAATGGAATACAGACTGTATGATGGACTTACCAAGAACCACAAGTAAATGAGAGTTTCCCCTCTTCCTTTTTTTTTCTTTTATTTATTCACATATATATGATGGGTTTTTTTAATCTATTTTCCTGTTGCACTGTTGATGTAGCTGTTTTATTAGGGCATAGGAAAGTTTTAATGCAAGGGAAGGAAACGCGGTTCATTGGGAAACGTGCTAGCAGTATACGTTAGATTTAATGGGTGGAATTAAGAGCATGTATACAGTTTAGGGTTTGGTTTTATTATAAGATAGTAAAAGTGAACGTTTTAATGGAAGCTGAGAAAAAGCATGGTAATTAAGTTGCAGCGTACCTTCATCTGGGTTCGACGGTTCTGGAACCAGAACTTGACCTGGCGCGGTTTCAGGCCCAATTCATGGCTCAGTTTCAGCCTCTGCTTATCATCTGGGTGAGGACATTCCTTGAACAAACTGCCAAAGTTACATTTTACACATGCAGCAAACAATGAACAACAAGTTAAAGCCTTGAATTTCCGTTTCATAGCAAGAAAACAAAAAGAGAGAGAAGAATAAGGGAAAGAGAAAGAGAGATCTAGAATCATATAGCATATCCTCACGCTTCCATTTCTTGGATCTGGCGAGCAGTGTGCCTGTGATAACGCTTCTTCTTTGTGGGTTGTTCACTCTCTTGTTCATTCCCTGACTTGTCTTCAACCTGTTCACTTCCTGACCCACTCTCCATCTCTTCCTTCCCTCGCAGCATCCCATCTTCTTCTTTCTGCTTCAGAAACAAAAGGGGAAATCAAAGGCAAGAAGAAAGAGATTGAACAGAAACATGCAAAAGAAAAATAGTTGATGAGTTAATAATTACCATGGAAGGAAAAGGTTGGAAAGGCATGGTGGGGATGAAGTTGAAGTTAGAGTTCTGGATCGAGGAGGAGAAGAGAGTGTCGGAGTTCACTACTACGTTCCCTCCCATACTTGACATAACTTGGCAATCCCCATACATTCTTCTTGCTTTGGAGAACCAACTTCACCTGTGTGTTGTACTGTTTTTTAAGGTGCTAAGAGAGAGATAAGCTAACCAAACCAAACCTTACTTAAGTTGAGCCAAACTTGTCTCTAACACCCCACAACAAAAGTTTCCCATATCAGAATCCAAACAATAAAAAGCTTTAAACCATCAAAACATTCTCATTCAACCCCAAAAACACAAGAGTGTGAAATATTCCAGACTAGACTACCAACCGACCAACCCAGCCCGGAATCTTAAAAAGATTTTTTAGCATGTCACATGATATGAAAAAAAAAAGAAAAAAAAAAAGTTGAGTTACAACATACCAGAAGGAGTTTTGTTGAATGATCTTAGTTGAGTTGAGAGTTGAGTTGTGTAACACACGCACACAAAACACACAAAAGGGGACCCTCTCTTTTCTCTTGATCCCTCCTTATCCTACTCTCTTTCTGTTCCTCTCTCACATAATATAATGCTCACATTGATACTACTGTGTTGTAATAAATCGGTTAATTCAATAATTTACTGTGAATGGTAAGTGCAGGTCCACAGAAACCGATCACTGCCACTTACTCCGTCGGCTGTTACATGCCACGTGCTGCTCTCTTAATGGCCATTCCAAACGTTTCCCACACCCTTCTCCAAAGTCAAACCTTTTTTCCTTTCAACTTCTCCCCACGCGCTTCTGCCTCCTCACAATCCACCACACCTACACGCGCCTTCTCGGGGGAGATATCTTCCGTGGATGTGATAAGAACAAAAACCTCAACCCTGTTTATTACCATTATTTTTAAATGCTACTACTAATAATCACTTATGATTAATCAGTATTCCATTTTTTAACGCTTTATTGGAAATAGTTCTCACAGAAAATAACGTTGTAAAAATATATCTTTATTTTTTAACCTCTTAGGATAAGTTTATATAATATCAATTACAGTTTATAATAACATCTTTTTTTCTTAATATTAATATATAGGAGATAATCATGATTAGAAATTGAAACTACATAGTCTCTTTAATTATTTATGATCTTAGTGTGTGAATTTGTGAAGTTGAAAGAGAAAGAAAAGAGAAGGGGTGGATTGACATTGGAGATTTGCATGATGGAAAGGTGAGTTATTCATTGAGGTTTGACACTGAAAGCAGTGAGATCCAAGGGTGTCCCTTTCAGGAGGGGACCACACCATGGATGAAAAGCCCCTATGGAATTAAATTTGGTGGAGGAACTGGACAGGGATTTTAATTGCATTGGAAACTTAATTATGATCATTCTGCAACAGATTTAAATTTTGCATCATGAGGGGAGCCCAAGTTCCTGGCTTATGGTTGGGTCAAATATGTCAACTTATGTTGCTTTCAAACCATTTCTTATGCCTTGCAAATTCTCTAACCTTTCTTATTTCTTGGTTAAGGTTTGGTTTCTGGTAATGTTTCTTCATCTGGAATCATTCTGGAAAGAGGGTGCTGAGGCTGTGTGTATCACATTTTGGCAATTCTATTTTATTAAGGACGTGTGACAAGAACACGCATTGCGTTTTGGGTAGGTAAAAAGATGCGACAAAAACTCAAACTTCTCATGGAAAATAAAACGTACTTCATTCAAAGTCAATGTGTAACTTCCACACACTTAATTCAAGGAGAGTTACTAAATGGAGTAAATTTATTGTCAATTATCTCAAATTAAAACCAACTATGCACCTCTAATCAAAATATATTCATTTCTTCTATCACCCTTTGTGTTAATCCTAATACTCATTGACTATCAGTTTTGGATAATTTTAACCAATGATAAATAAGGATAACTAGTTTTGATAAATATTATCAAATTATTACGGTTTATTTTTTTTATTATTAAGAAATAGATTTAAGTATAATTTAATTTTATAAAATTATGAATTAGTATTATTTTTAATTGAGGTAAAATCTCTGACTCATTTTTAGTGTCGTAATTATTGATAATTTGTATATGAGATTAAATATTTATAACTAATCTAATATCGATCCGATAATAATAGATGTATGAGATAATCTTTCATTAGAATACATTTTAGATAATTATTTTAATGTTATATTAAAAATATTATAATAAAAAGGTGAACTTTACAAAAACTTAATTATAAAATGAGATTTTCAAACCATATGAATTTTGATTTTGATAATATAAGAATTCATTTTTATCTCAGCGGTAGGAAACATTTCAACCTTATTCTCTCGGTATGCGTGCACATGTTTATCTTATACTTTGTAACCTTAGATAATAAATAAAAGATGTAATGATAAAACAATTATATATTAATGTGGGAGACTTAAACTTATTTCTCATCCTATTATATGTATTTTGTCTTTCATCAAACAATGTTTCATTTTTTAAAACTATGTTGCTAAATCATGTTAACTTTAATACGGTTATGTTAGATGTTAGGAATTTTATGTACCCCTTTCCCTTACAAAAAAAAGTTAGTAATTTAAAATTACATTATCTATTAATTTATTTTGAACATGTTTTCAATTAAATACTCATTTTTTCTACAATAATTAAAAACCTCAACTTAAATTTTTTTCTAGAGGCTTCATTGGTTTTACACATAAATTCAAATTTAAAAAATGAAAAATTTGCTTGAAGGCTCTATATAAGGCAAACTTTCACAATATTTTTTTTTTAAGGTAGAAGTTAAAGTAGTGATTCCAAAGACAAATTTATATCATTAAAATATAGCAAAGATTGCAATGTATAATTGGGTAAATTTCAGTTGTAAAAGAAGAAAAATTAACTAGAAGTGGTTACCACCTCATAAAACATCAAATTTACCAAAAAAGGAGAGAAGATATAATGTTTGTATCAAATTTTAATGTTCTTTCAAACTACAAAAATAAATTTTATTCTTTTTACTCGTTTTATTTTTCTTATGTGTAATCAGATTAAGTAGAATATCACATTATTAAGATGATTAAGAAAGGTTTTAGAAAATTGAAAATGAGAGGGTTGACAAAATTAATTTGATTCTATATTTATTAACAACATTGTAATCATCATGGTTAATTTTTTTACAGTAAAAAGATAATTGTATATACTATTATTTAATACATATTATTGAATTGTAACAATAGCAAATTTTAATATGCTTTCAAACTACAAATATAAATACTTATTCTGCTAAGTATATGAAGAAAAAGAACAAAAAGAAGAGAAACAAAAGAATGTTTAGAAGTTGAACATGAATGGAAACAAGACTACTATGTTTCGATATTTTTCAATTTAATAATTATATATAATGATTGTTTGTTTATATAATGTATGATTTTAATTATTGAATCAATATTATTAATTATATTTATTTGTTTTATTTTAACAATGATTGTTACTCTCTCTCTATATATATATAATTTATTATAATAAGTAACGACAATAATAATAAAATAATTATATATAAAAAAATTTCATCATGTTAAAAGTAACGAATTATAAGAATTTTCATTAAAAAAAAGCAATATAAAATAATCAAACGT
>Ga0123341_1007107_pt1 | contig 10186 bp, 5 predicted proteins | sample Turbeapinknodule_FD_89959 | JGI IMG/M metagenome (GOLD analysis project Ga0123341, IMG submission 89959) | Root nodule microbial communities of legume samples collected from Mexico - Turtle bean Mexico pink nodule | ecosystem: Host-associated > Plants > Roots > Nodule | place: Mexico: Nepantla...
ACCCTAAACCCTAAAATTTAAAAACATTCATATTCTCAATTTTACATAAAAAAGAAAAATCAAGATATTATAATAATATAAAATTTAATGATATATATATAAACCAAACTCTTTAAACTAGTGTCTCAAATTCTTTCTACTTCAATGTTAAATTTCAATACAATTATTTATTTGAATTCAAATCTAACCTCATTAATGTTTAACAATATATAAATAAGATTGAAATCATTGCATTTTATAACACAGATGGCATATGACTTCGGTTAAGTTACAACCAAAAGATTGAAATCATCTCATTTAATAACATGACTGACATATAACTTTGGTTAAGTCACAATTAAAAGACTTTATATATATTTATAATATATAATTTTAAAATAAAGTATTTCAAATAACCCAATTTACTAACATGATACTGATCTATTATGATATTACCTCAACGAACATAAACCTGAAACGCCAATAATGCTTGTGTTTGCTGGCTTTAATCATTTTAGAGTGATGATTTTGGAACTACACCTCTTCATGATGAGACAACATGTTCATTTAAAAGAGGCCCTAAACTGTGTTCAGGTCCACAATCTCAATTTCAAGCAGAAATACGAGAAAGTGCAAAGATTAGAAAAAGTATTTTTGATGAAGAATAATATAATCTGATTCAGTGGAGTAGAAATGCAGAAAACTATGTGTTTTACTTTTCACCATACATTAATTTTATTATAAACTTACGGCTGATTTTATCATTCAACACATCATTTTTATAACTAGTAGATGTCACATAAAAGGTTTTAAAATGTAATATCAACTATTGCATTTTGATACTTTAAAAAAATTCATCTTAAATTTTATAGTATATTTGTCATAATCATACCACATTATAAACAGTTAATTGGCAAAATTTATCAGCCGCTTTAAAGTTATGTTCTTGTGTGGGTATGTTGATCCTGGGAAAACCTAATAGTCAAACATGAAACTCTAGGTATTTTAAGTTGAAAAGGTTTAAGTTTTGAATTCATTACTTGTGCTCACTGTATCAGTCCGTTTGCAAAAATAAATGACCTCAGAGGATTAAGCTCCTGCAGCTGGTTTCTCTCCATCAATGAACAAGCCCATAGTTTTGAACCACCGCATCAGGTTTCGATGTTCCTTCACATATAGCCACGCTTGAAGAAATTTAAAGAGAGACTCGTTCACTCCTCGCTCCTCAATGTAAGTGTGAAACGCATCTCTCATCTTATCATCTAGTTCCCTGTCAATTTACAGAAAGTTGGTCAAAACTCAAAAAAAGTCCATGGCATTTCCAGTTTCCACGCTTGAAAACATGAGAATTGCAAAGAGAAAAATTAACAGGTACATGATAAAACAATAAAACGGGTACTCTAGAACAACACACTGTGATCATATGTTCCAACAAATTAATAACTTTTTGTCCCCCAAAATGCAAAACACAATTCCGCAATACCTTCTCCTCAGCCCAGCCTATATTTTTCTCACTGGGTAGAAATATCAAAATGAATCACATATAACATTGACATGGACATGGACCTTAATTAAAAACTCACATCAAGCTTCAAAATGGAATGAAGGAACTCGCATGGTAGAAATGATTTCAACAATAGTTACTAATTTTAAAAACAATAGCCAATTTGGCACAATTCTGTTGCTTCCAGCAATAGAGGAAGGGTGCAGCTGAGTGGAGGGCTATTCTACTTTAAGTCCATTCCTCTAATCCAATATTCCTTACACCTTCAAAAAATAATTAAAAGCTTCTTCCTAGTATTTACATCTTATGGCTAATAGAACTCGATCATCTTCGATTTTAAATTCGGATTTAACTTAACTCCAAAAGTTTGTTCATGGACTCCTCAATTATATATTTACTACATAAGTCATGTCACTCATCAGTGCAAGATCTCCAAAACATCTCTCACCCAGAACACTAAACATAGTGTGAAATTTACAAGACTTGATATGTTCTAGGCGATTTGATATAACAAATTGAGCTAATAAGACCATTAAAAGCCTAATGCCATCTTCAAATTTGAATTTTCACATGACTCAATTTCAAAAGCTAACTCTCCTCTTAAATCATACAATCAATCATATCACACTAGCAATTGTGGAATCTCTAATAGTGTTTTTCATGTCTTTTTCTCCACCTAATAGTTTTAGGTTTACATACTCTAGGGGTTGCAATGACAATAACTCCCAATCTCCAAACCTACACAAACATAAACCCTAAACAACATTGAGAGGAAAGAAAAACGGAGAGATGAATACTGACGCGAAAACAGGGCCAGTGTATTGCGAAGGGATGAGGAGGTAGCCGGAGTCTTGGTGCTTAGGCCTCATGGAAACAGAGTGAATGCCCAGAGCATCCTCGTACAAACCGCAGAGGAAAATCAACGATTCCTTCTGCGAGGGTTTGGAGACGTCGACATGGATGAAGAGCTGGTCCATGGCAGAATCATCGTCCTCGGGGGCGGACAACCGCATGACGTACACGCTCACCTCTTCCTCGCCGTAGCTGCGCTTCAGAACCGGACCATGCGAGTCCAGAGCTCCCTTCACGATGGAGAACGGCGACGGAGGACTCACTTTCTGCGAGGCACGTGCCACTGTCACGTGAGCCAATGTCTAAACCCTAAAGTAAAACCCTAACAGACAGAGAGAGAGAGAACGTACAGGGGGCATGTTCATTTTGGAGACTTCTAGATAGTGATCCTTGAGGGAGCGGAGAAGCATCGAGTTCACGGCGGAGGAGATGCCGCCACCTTCCGACGAAAACGGCCGCCGGAGAGCACCCACGGCGCCCACCACCGCTCGCTTCCACATTTCTCTGTTTACTTTTGCTTCGATTCTATTCCCGCGCCGCCGTGTGTGTGATTGTGTTATGGCAACTCGACCCAACTCAGAACTCACTTCAAAACCATCCACATTATTATATTGTTATTTAATTATTACATTTTCGGTTTAATTTTGTAAGGTTTAAAAAAAAGTACTAATTGTTCGGAACTAAATACTATATTTTATATTAGAATGATAAATAAAAAAATTAAAAATGATATGTAACATCGCTCTTGTAAAATTATAAATTAAAAATACAAAGAAATGTGTTTGAAGATGAATAATTTTGTTAGGGAAAATGAGTTTTGTCATTCACAATCAACATTTTCTTTGATTTTATAAACTATTCTAACGTGCATAAAAGAGTTCACAATCTATGTAATCTAACATGAGCAATGTATAAGTTGTTTGTCTTATAAAACATTTTTTATTTATTTTAAATTTTACATGTTTTACCGACAATATAAATGTGTAATAATTGGTCAATGTGTCCCTATAAAATACGTTGTTTTGATCATAAATTTGTAGAAGAAAAAAAAATCTGTTTATCATCAACACGATGGTAAAATGTATAAAATTTGAGAAACTTAACTGTAACTATGTGGAGAAAACACGATGGTAAAATGTATAAAATTTGAGAAACTTAACTGTAACTATGTGGAGAAAACATTGGATGGTAAAATATGTGAAAATTTAAAATTTAACTAATTTGTAAAAAAACTTACATAATACAATTAACGAAATAATAATAATAATAATTGAGTATTAAAATGTGTGGATGTGAATTCAAGGGCCATATTCTTCTAGATGTGTAGAAATTTAAATATATGCCTTGCAAGAGGAGGATCATGTTTGGCATTTATATGAGATTAAATAGTCTTCAACGCATGGAAGTATGTGCTCAATAAAAAAATCCCAAGCTCATAAACTAGCACCACCAGACCTTTTTTTAATCAACTTTTTTCATAACAATCAATTTATATTTTGATACTCAAAAAAATTTACGAGTATCGTACAAGTGTCGATGTCCGATACGAGTATCATACAAGTGTTGTCCGATACGACGAGTATCATACAAGTGTTGATATCCGATAGTGTGTCTGACACAGACACCATTTAAGAAAAGTGTATGAGTCTCATAGTTAAGATTATAAGCAACTTTAGCAAGGAATAGCCATGCATCACACCATTCCACTAAACAATGCCCCTCTTTGCAGCAGCACCATAACAATGACTTTTGGCCAAATACAATGCACCTCCTTTACCCGTTTTGAATCAAGAGTTTCTTCCAAAGCAATGATATTTGAATATTAGTTTTACATTTCCACAATAAAGGGAGCAATATGTAATCATGTTTCTTCTATGAAATGGGCAAGTGCAACTGAACAATTTTCCACTTGGTGAGAACCTCAAACAAGGCACAACAAAATGAAAGCCTGGTCTTTCAGAATTGTAATAAGAGATATCTTAAGATTCAAAAATCTGTCTGACCAAAGCCTCTTACTATACACAGAAGTTATCAGTACATTTTGGTGCAGCTGAAAAATGCATGTGATGAATTCTACTCTATGCGCTTCAGCCATGAAGAGATTTGCTTACTTGTGAGGCCAAGACCATTGCCTTGGCTCTCGTGCTCATCAGCATCAGTTCCCGCACCGCGCGACGCTGATGTTGCCGCGCATTTTTAGCTCTCTTCGGAGCTAATCGATTGTCCCTTTCCACAAATGCAAGTCTGAATTTTTCTGCTACTGATAATTCAGTGGAGCTTGAAGAAGATGGAGAGATATGTTTCAAAGCAAACCCACGTAATGTCCATGTTCTGGGATCAATATCCTTGACAACTTCATCATCCAATATGATATTTTGCAATGCTTCCCCAGGAACTTCAGTTCCCATGAACCCAAAGGGTGATGACTTAGGATTTACAACAACACGTGGGCACTCAGTAGAAAAGTCCTCTAAAGAAATTTTATCAATGTTTGGCTGCATATCAAATAAAATAAGAAATCTTAGGCAGGAAAAAACATGGCAACTTTGATTTTCCATATGCAATGAGAACCAAAGTAGCCTTATCCATCACACTAAGTAAGAATACAGGATTTTATGGACTTCAGAAAGGGGAAAAAACCACATTCAGTTACCAAAATTATAATCCAGGCAGAAGTTTGAAGGTCATACCCATACGAGCCACCTGAGTGATTGTGCACCATTAGCAATTTCTTTTGTATCCAGCTCCTCCCAAGAATCCTCCTCCACATAATCATCAAACCTTGGTTTAAATATACCCAAGCATCTCCTTGCAGTGTTGTCACTCCTTGAACACCCTCTGCAATATTAATAATGATTCATCGCCTCTGTAATCCTACTCCACATATTCTTGTATCCAATGTGATTATAATTTATGATTATATGAAAATCATTACGCAACAAGTGTCATCATGAAAGAAAGAAAAAGCACCCTAAACAATTTTAAAACTACATATTTTTTACCTTGTTAAGTTAATTTGTTTTCTATAATAAAAGATGAAAACAACTAGAATAACCTTAACTTTCCCAATACCTACAAATCCCAAGATTCAAATAACATTTCCTTCATGAAAATAGACCAACATTAAAGCCAAATTTCGGCTTTATAAAATATTAAGTAATATGCTTTGTTCATCTTTATACGCGAACTCAATCTACAGATCCTAACTACAAAAGTATAACAAGAACATGGTACCTAAAAGCCCCATTGAAGCAATTGTCTTTAATGAGAAACGAAATACTTGAAACAACATTGAAGAAATTGCATTAACAAAGAAACAATACTTAAAATGCACAACACAAGATATGTACCCGCATCTCAATGTCTCCAACAAATGGCAGTGCTTCACAAGCTCAGATATACCATTAGCAGTAATTTTGGTGCATCGGCTGCAAATAGTCTCAATATATCAAGTGATTCTGAAAGAGAGAGAAGTATAATATAAAAAAACACAACGAAACCTCAAATATTTTTTAGCATGCTAGACATCAATAATGTGACATTCAAATTTCAAGCAAGTTGTTGATGGACCAAATAAAGGCAAATATAATTAATAATCATCACATCCAGTACAGTAAAACCATGAAATACATTTAAATTTACAATGAAAGAGGAAGGTCTGAGCAGGAAAGTCAATCAGTAGTGATCACCAACTTCTAATCAACTCATGATATAGTTCAAACAGCAAAATATTTTCTCAAAAATGTGCCTGTCAGCTGGTCTATTGCATGGGACATATCACATGTTCTTGGAGCATCAAATTAGCTTAAGAGTTAAGACTAGAAGCTAGAGCATATTCCATGAAATTCTCATGAATTTGGAATATACATGAAACGACTAAATATTATGAAAATTAATGGGTTTTTTTTTTCTAGCACATGTTAGAAATGGTTATAATTCTATACCTTATATCCAGAGCTTTAATGAATCTACATACTTCAGCTGCTTTTATCAAGCCAGAATCAGAGACATCTGAGCCAGAGACATCAAGGATTTCCCAGGAAGTATCAGCTAATGCGATCAGGACATCATCATTCAGCAATTTTCTTCTTCTAGCAATAGCTGCCACCGCTATCTGTCATTAAGTGTAAATAAATTATTTATTGGTATGTATGTATAATGTACACCATCCATGATAAAAGTTTTTTTTTTTTGTTATTTTTATGTGGAATACACAACATAAACAAAGATTTGTACACATTTGCATTGAGCACACCATAACTTTACACATGTATGAGCATTAGGATAAAAATGACCTATTAAAAGATTTGAAGAAAAAAGATTCATTTTCCAGTAACCCCCACCTTTATATCAGCTGGCAAGTTGACAGCAATCTCACTCAAATCTACAATGATATCTTCCAAATGCCTTCCAATAACTCCAACGCAAAGGCTGACTAAACTCGGAGGCTTTGTCTTCTTAGATAGAAATCCTGCACAAAAATTTCTCAAAACTTTGTCAATCCCTTTTTCTGTGGCATATGCTTATGCAAAAAAGAATCGATGCAAACCACCAACATTTAAACTCTCAAGTCCTCATTTAAAAAACCCGAACCTCTCCCAGCTAACACCCACCTAGTGTCTCTTTCAAAGAAAACATGCTTTCATCATTCTAGTCAAATGCAAAGCTCAAACTGAAATTCCATACTTCGGCATAATCAGGCCATACAAACACAGAGTCAAAGATCAAAACCTAATTAAACAATGTGCACTTGCCACAAAAACAGGTAACATCGTCTAAAAAGAAATCAATCACAATAAAACTCCCAAATGCTTTGAACTTTCTACTTAAAATTACCCCAGAAACAAAGAACCACGGTCTTTGAAATTCAATTGAACCCCAAAACAGAGCAAGTGCAAGAATGATCATGGGGCTCTGAAAGGTGAAAGCTTGAACAAAACCTAAACATAAACATAACACCCCATTTCATAGAAAAGCTTATTGAAGTTTGAGAAAATACCGGGAAATTGAGGGTGGGCGATTGCGATGGAGGACTTGGATTTGACGTTGGATGGGAGATTCAAATCGAGGTTCTGCAAAGAGGTCGCTAATGCTTTGGCACCTTCACCTTTATCCATCCAAAATCAAAATGAAAAAGCTATGAAACGCAAACGTGCGCTTACAACAACACCCTCAATTCCGAAGAACCAAATCTGATGATGTTTTTAACTCCTAATTACTTCTTCTGTGTTCTGAAATAAACCAAACCGACTTAACTTACGATCCTCTTTTGAAAAAAAATATTAATTCAATTGTAAAAATAATATTTCATTTTAATATACTGTTACCTATTATTTTATAAATTAGTTGTACATGATAAATATTTTTTCCATGTAATTAATAAGCATAAAAATTAAGTTCTAATTAACTTTTTCGAATTCAATTTTACTTTTTTATATGTTGTATGTGCTTGTTTTTATAGTTTGAGAATACTTTCTATACTTGATGTTAAAGTGTAAATTTTAGTGTTTATAACCGCCACTAAATGTTAACTATTATTTAACAGCTAAAATGTTTCTTTTTCAAATTAAAGATGAAAATATGATAAAAAAAATGAAGAATGAAACTGAATTTGAAAGATTTTAATGAGACCGAAAATATACTTTATTTTTGTTGTTACATTTTCAAGAAGAAAAAATGATTTATTTACCAAAGAAAATAATAAATAAATGAAAGATATAAGTAATCGAAATAAATAAATATACATGTTTAATATTTTATGTAAATTAAAATATTTGGTTGTTATTTTTGTAAATAAAACTGGATGGAGAAATTCTTGCGTAATCCAAATATTAAGATAAGAAAAATTAATAAATAAATTATTTTTAACAAACTAGTATATTTAAATTATTTTATTAAAAAACAATTATAAAGATCACTTTCTAAGTTTTTTTAAAAAAAAATCCATGTAAAAAATCTAAAAATTCAAGAAATAAATGTGAACTTTTGAAAGTATATTGAATTACCAATATCAAAATGAAATATAAGAGTAATTTATACCCGTTCATACTGAAGAAAATATTATACATTTAATTCCTCGTATAGTAACGTGTGATAACTTGTATACGTATAAGATCACCCGAGTAAAAAAAAATGTGATGTATGGGTATAAATTTCTATTACAACCTCTCATAATACACAAGACTAAACTTTAATCATTGGATAAATGTTTATGGTTTTTAATAAGTCTTGTTTATACTTTTACAAATTATCATAAAATTCTAATAAATTATTGAAAATCACAATCAAATATCAAAAATAAAAAAATACATTCTAGATTCACCAATTCATAAATCAAGAAAGACATTTAAAATATACTAATTCATAAATCAAAAAATAAATTTTAAATTCACTAATTCATAAATAAAAAATACATTTCGGACCCATCAATCCATCATAGAATCCAATTTTCGAAACTCTATAAATCAAAGATGCATTCTCAAATAAAAATAGTAAGGCTAGTTTTGGTATGTTAAAAAATATAGGGGTGCAAAAGAAAAATGTAGGAGTGAGGAAAAAAATACCCTAACAAGTAATATTAGGAGCAGGGCCAGTGATATCATAATGCATTAAGGATAAACTAAGTGGCCCATTATTCATCCACTTCTTCAATTAGAGTTGCAAAATGAATAAAAGTCTTTTTTTTTGTGGTAAATGATCGATGTAATATTTAATTTTCGTTTAGATGTTTTGATCAATCTTAATAAATTGTAACTTCTTTTTACTGATTTTACCTTATATATACAATCAATTTTTATTCATTCAGTTATGTGGATAACTAAGACAATGTCAAGATTGAGTTGTAGTTATTGTGATGATAAAAAAAAATTACAAATATTGTTGTGCAGTAACTATAACATTATAAAAATTATTTTTAAAAAAAAGTATATTTTTCACAATTTGTTAGTACATACTTTTTATAATTTTAATAATTTTTTATTTGAATAATGATTATAATTATTAATTCTTTAATTATAAATGTTCTCATGTAGAAAGGGACTGAGACAACTATTATCTCATTCTTTGATCGATCATTCAGTGTCTTTTATTTTTTATTTCACTAATCGATTGCTTCTCCTTAAATCACTCTCGCCACTTCTCCTTCACTAGCCTCCCATTCTTTGCAAGCTTTTAATCGGAATGATACTTACAAAAAGTACTCTCACACTCAAATAAATTCTTGATTTTCAAATATACAATAATGACGTACATTTTCTCAAAACTTATCACTATTTATGTAATTATCATAAATTCATTATTATTAAATCGAATTAATGTTTAGATCATAATTAAAATCATATTACTTAATACTTAATACTATTTAAATTTGTTAGTCTCAGAATAAGTTTAATGGACTTACTCATCTCGATCGAGAAAAATTAAATACTGAAACCTATACAATAAATAATTTGTATCATCATAAAAAATTGGAGATGGAGACATCGCTTAGCTGTTGTGTTTCCACAATAAGTTTAATTTGTCGTGCTATGTTTAATTAATTTCTTTATTTAAATAGTACATTTGAACTTATTATAGTATTTTATTGAAATATTTACGTAAGGTTTTAAATTTAAAAACAAATTGAAAATTAATATTCAATTTCTATGCAAAATTTCATCGTTCTCATTTTTCTGTTCCACCCACTCCTTTCTTCTGTTCCTCTCATTCCAACTTTGACTTGTCTTTCCAATCAGTACATAATTATATGTTTGACTCCATGATTATAAATTTCATTTTATTTTTCTTCCTTTGTAAAATTAGTTTTAATTAAAAATAAGATTATAGGAAAGCAATTAATATTTAACTATATAT
>Ga0123341_1007108_pt1 | contig 10186 bp, 12 predicted proteins | sample Turbeapinknodule_FD_89959 | JGI IMG/M metagenome (GOLD analysis project Ga0123341, IMG submission 89959) | Root nodule microbial communities of legume samples collected from Mexico - Turtle bean Mexico pink nodule | ecosystem: Host-associated > Plants > Roots > Nodule | place: Mexico: Nepantla...
CACCGCGGTATAGACGAGGACAACCGTTCTCCTGTCCAGTCTGCTCAAGACGACATTTCCGAACAGGCTGGTAATGACCGCGAAAAAGCCGGACACCGCGATCGCAAGCCCCGCTTGACCTTCTGTGACAGAGAGGTTCCGAGCGATCGGGGGCAGAAGGCTGGTCGGCAAAAACTCGAGCCCCACCAGGAGAAAGGTGAGGAGCGATAGGCAGGCGACCGCGCCCCAAGGCGTTGTCTCCACGCGCCCTGTAAGACCTTCCTGCAGTGTGATCTCAGTCATTCGTGCATCTCGCTTCTGTTGTGAAGCAAGATAGTCGGGTTGGTTTTGAGCCACTAGAAGGTATAGTCTGCATGTCGTGGTGAAGAAGGCTCAACAATGCGTCGTGACGAATTCGCGGAAATGAAAGCCTTCCTGGAGGTAGCGCGGGAGCGTAGCTTCACGCGCGCAGCGGCGAAGCTGGGTGTGACACGCTCGGCTCTAAGCCATACCATTAGGACGCTGGAGGAGCGGCTCGGTGTACGTCTGCTTGCGAGGACGACACGTGACGTAGCTCCGACAGCCGCAGGGGAGCGCCTTGTCGAGAGGATTACACACCATTTTGAAGGCATCGCGTCGGAAATCAATGCGATCAAGGAACTGAGGGATCGGCCGTCGGGGCATGTCCGTGTCGTTTGCCCTGATGACGCTATCGATCTGGTCTTCCGACCGAGGCTTTCAGCTTTCCTCAGAGACAACCCAGACATCACCGTAGAACTCATCGTGGATAACGGGTTCACAAATATCGTCGAGCGCCAGTTCGATGCCGGGCTCAGGCTTGGCGAGGCCGTCGCTCGCGACATGATAGCTGTTCGGGTGGGGCCGGATGTCACTTACTCTGTTGTAGGCGCACCTGCGTACTTCGCGCGGTTTCCGCTTCCATCAAACCCTCAGGAACTGACAGGCCACGACTGTGTCAACTTGCGACTGCCCACATCTGGGACGCTCTACGCATGGGAGTTCGAGCAAGACGGTCGTGAGTTCAGTGTCCGGGTGGAGGGGCCGTTGACGCTCAGCAACATTGCCTCGGCAATCGACGCCGCTCTCGACGGAATTGGGCTCGCCTACGTGCCGAAAGATCTGGTTCGCCAATATGTGGAAAACAGCTCGCTCCGCAATGTCCTCGAGGACTGGTGTCCGACATTCCAAGGCTACCATCTCTATTACCCCAGCCGTCGCCTTCCTTCACCGGCCTTCCGTGCGTTCGTGGATTTCTACCGATGGAGAGCGGACCGATAGGTACCTAATGGTTAGTGCGGTTTTAGAGTTGGAGAAGCCACAGTCAATGACTGCGAAGGCGCTGAGCGGTCGGTGTGTGCAATGACCGCTGCTCGCGCCTTTGAGATGAAAAAGTTTTCGTAAGAACAGGGTCGTCGGTTCGGTCAGTGGCAAGGGTGTATCGATTACTGACCAAAAATTATATCAAAACATTGGTCACAAGGGCGCCACGCTTCTGAACCGTATCGTTGCACCTATTCATCCATCAGGCCGTCGAAGACTTCGAGCATGGCGTCGCTGATGGCCTTGCCGAGCGCGGCCGCAGTCTCCGCAAGTGCTTCCTCATTCATGTCGCGCGCGGCCATCGCAAAGGCGGCGCCTTCAACCGTCACGATCTCTTGCGCGCGTTGGATCGTCCACAAGGCAAAGTCGCTGCGGTTGGTGATTTCCACGGTTTGCATCATTTCTCCTGATTTGTTCGAACGGATGCCTTATAGCGGATCTGGCGGACACTGCAGTCCTAAGAGTCGTCCAAGGAATGAACCCGAGATAGCGAATGACGCAGCAGTTCGATCTGTTTGTTTCGCCGGAGGCAACACCGGTGAAGGTGACCGGTTCCCCGGCGATGAAACGCCATTCTCCGGCAGCGTTGAGCGAAGACGACATGGTGCGGCACCTGCAGGAGACGGGCCGGTACCGTATCCTGAAAAAGCTTGAGCCTCGCCCAGTCCCGGCATCCGCGCGACCGGGATTTCCGCTGAGAGGTGTGATCCTCGATACCGAGACCACTGGCCTCAATCATCGCAACGACGAGATCATCGAGATCGGCGCGGTCGCGTTCACATTCGACGCGGATGGAAACATTGGCGATGTTATTGGCGTCTATGGTGGATTGCAGCAGCCGAGCGTTCCGATCCCACCGGAAATCACCCGTCTCACCGGCATCACTGACGAAATGGTTGCCGGCCAGACGATCGATCTTTATCAATTGCGCGCCGTGGTCGAGCCGGCCGATCTCGTCATTGCGCATAACGCCGGCTTCGACCGGCCATTCTGTGAGGCATTCTCGCCCATTTTCACCGGAAAAGCCTGGGCCTGCTCGGTCGCCGAAGTCGATTGGTCGGCGCGTGGCTTTGAGGGCACCAAGCTCGGCTACCTGATTGGACAAACGGGCTATTTCCACGAAGGCCATCGGGCCGTCGACGACTGCTTTGCCCTGCTCGAAGTCCTCGCGCAGGATGAGGGAGAGCCGGGAGGCACGCCGTTTGCCGAACTTTATGAGACGAGCCAGCGATCCCGCATTCGCATCTTCGCGGAAAACAGTCCGTTCGACATGAAGGATCACCTGAAGGCGCGTGGCTATCGCTGGTCGGATGGCAGTGACGGCTGCCCGAAGTCGTGGTGGATCGAGCTTGCGGAAGACGCCATCGACGACGAACTCCGCTATCTGCGCTCGGAAATCTATCGGTGGGATGAAGCCGACCCACCGATCAAGCGGCTCACTGCATTCGACCGGTTCAAGGCCTGAGAAGCTATTGGCTGAGCGGACGTCGCGTGCCGTTGCAGAGCATCGGTGGGTCTGCGCTCTGTCCTTCTTATCGAGGCCTCAATAACCCACGGTAAAACGCTGCTTGACGTGTCGGGGATTCTCGATCTCATCGGCCAGCGCGATCGCATAGTCCTCGAAGGAAATGCTGCTGCCGTTCTCATTGCTGAGGAGCTTATCGCGGCCCAGGCGAAATTTGCCGGTCCGTTCGCCGGGAACGAACATCGCCGACGGTGATAGGAACGTCCAATCGAGATCGTCGACGGTCCTTAGAAGATCGAGGAAATCGGCACCTTTCGAGGCTTCGGCTTTGTAGGCTGCGGGAAAATCCGGTGTCGTGACGAGCCGGACGCCGGGCGCGACTTCGAGGCTGCCGGCGCCGCCGACGACGAGGTAGCGCTTGACGTCGGAATTCCGCACCGCCTCGATCAGGATCCCGGGGTCGCTGGCGGTGAAATGAACGGCACTGACGACGGCGTCATGCCCCTGATGAGCGCTGCCAGGCCGGTCTTGTCGAAGACGTCACCCTTGACGGCGGTTACGCCCGGAAGTGCGGAGATCTTCTCCGGATTGCGGGCGATCGCGGTCATCCTATGCCCACGGTCGGAGAGTTCTTTCAGAATGCGCGAGCCAGCATTGCCGGAGGCGCCGATGAGGGCGATGTTTGCCATTGACTATTCCTTCCTTGTTTAAGTCGGTGGAGGCTACTCAGCCCCACTTCATCTCGCCTTTTGCCACCTTGGCGCCGAGTTCCAACGAACCGGCATCTTTCAGAGCCGGATAGCGCCCGGTCATGGCGGCGATCAGCGCTGCGCTGTCCTTGGCCTTGGCCGCTTCCTCATCGAATGCGCGGAGATAGTCGCGGGTGAACTCGACCGCGGCTAGCCCCTGAGGAGCGCCTTCGGCTTGATGGGCGGGAAGCACGACCTTCGGTTTGCGGGCGGCCATGGCGTCGAGCGCCTTGATCCAGGCGGCGCGCTTTTCGGGCGTCGCCTCGTCGGCAACCCAGACATGGATGCCGGAAGAGACGAGCACGCCGCCGAACACCGCCTCCAGCGACGGCACCCAGAGATAACGGCGGTCGTGCATATCCGGCACGTCGACGATCTCGATGCTGTTGGCTTCGAGATCGAGCGTGTTGGCGTCCGAGGCCGTGGGAATGACGACATCGGCAAGCGTCTGCGGGCCGTTCTCCTTCAACTGCGGACCCCAGACTGCGAGCTTGCCCTCGACATTGCCTCTGATCGCATCGACGGTGGCCGGCTTGGCGATGACTTTTGCATTGGGGAAAGCCTCGACGACCGGACGAAGGCCGAAGTAATAGTCGGGGTCGTTGCAACTCACATAAATAGCCGTCAGCACCTTGCCCGTCTTACGGATGGCATCGGCCAAGGCGCGGCCATCCGAGAGCGTGAAGCCGCCGTCGATGAGGATTGCCTCCTTGTCGCCGGTCAGCAGCGCCGGCGTGCGGCGGAAGCCCGCCTCATCCGCTTGGAAATAGGTCCATTCGATCGTGCCGGACGCGGCACGGGCGAACGGCACGGAGGCAAGCGTCGCAGCGGCGATCGAGAGCTTGAGTGTGGCGCGTCTGGTGATCATGGATTTTCCTCAGTTGACGGAAGTTTCATGCGGCCTTGAGATGAGCCATCAGGTTGTCGTAATTGCTGAAGAGCGCGCTCGAATTCAGGAGATGCGGCCCCTTGTCGGTGTCGATGACAAGTGCGGGGAGTCTGCGCGCACCTGCCGGAACAGTTGCTGTCCTTTGGCGACGAGATCCCGGCTTGCCTCGAAGAGAGCCTCGGTCGGTTCTTGCAACAGGTCTGCGGCTGATGTCATGCCTGCCTGGTCGAGGAGGTCGATGAGAACCGGTAAGCTCGTGACGTCGAGCCCGGCCACATAGCGGGCGTGCTGAATGATCCTCAGCGCATCGAGCCGCAGGTTCGGATCGGCCAGACCGGCTGCCGTGATCGCGAGCGTGGCCGCGCTCGAGTCGAACAGCGAACCCGGCCTGTTCAGCACATTGGCGCGGTAGTCCGCTGAAAAGAGCTGGCCGCTGAGGCGATGGATGCGCTGATCATTGGTCCAGGCGTAGGAGGCGAATGCCGCGTCCATCGGGCGCGCGCCGGATCCCGAAAAAAGGCCGGTCGGCAGGGCTTCGATACGGATGCCGTCAATCCGCAGGCGTTCGAGCATCGGCGCTGCACCGTAGCACCAGCCGCACAATGGATCGAAGAGGTAGATGATCGTATCTGTCTGCACCGTTCGGCTCTCCCTGGCGTGGAACGGGCACACCTTCGCAGCCCTTGCAAGAGAGATAAATATCGGTCAATCGTACAGACTGTCTGATTTGATAAGACAATAAATGGGCGATCTTCTCAATCTCAATCGGCTGGTCTTCTTCACGACTGTCATCGAAAACGGCTCCTTTACCGCTGCGGCGGAGCGGCTTGGCGTGGCCAAAGCCGTCGTCAGCCATCAGATCGGAAAACTCGAGCAGGAGCTTGGGGTGACGCTCCTTGCGCGGACGACGCGCCGGCTGCATGCCACGGAGGAGGGGCGCCTCTTCTATGATCGCTGCACCCTCATCCTCCGGGAGGCGGAGGCGGCTTACGGAGAGATGTCGCATCTCACCAACGAACCTTTCGGGATACTGACGCTCACGGCGCCGCTCGACTATGGCGCAGCCGTGGTCGCGCCGGTGATCACCGCCTATCGCCAGCGGTTCCCGCAAATGCGCGTCGATATCGTGTTCGACGACGACATCATCGATCTCGTGAGCGATCAGCTTGACCTCGCCATTCGGGTCGGCTGGTTGACCGATACCAGCAACCAGGCGCGGCGTCTCGGGGCTTTCGAACAATATCTCGTCGCCGCACCAGGGCTCGCGGCGACCTTTGCCGCCTGCGCGACGCCACGCGACGTCGCACATCTGCCCTGGATCGAGAATGCCGCCCTGCGCCATCCGCTCCGATGGATGTTTTCATGCCCTGGACACGAAACCGAGATCATCGAGGCGCAGTCCGCGATCCGGACCGACAAAACCCCGACGGCCTATGCCTGCGTGCTTGCCGGCGCCGGGGTGTCGGTGTTTCCGGACTATATGCTGAAAGACGACATGGCCGCCGGACGGCTGGTGCGGCTGCTGCCCGAATGGACGCTGCCGGCCGGCGGGATCCATGCGGTCTTTCCGGCAGCCCGCTTCTGACCTGCAAAGGTGCGGCGCTTCATTGAAATGATGCAGGCGGCGGAGCGAAGGAGAACGGGGGCTTGAGTAGTGTCTCACGCTCGACTGATGGCACCTCTCCCTGGCATAAGCGATTGCAATCAAAAAATGTAGCAACACAATTGAGCAATCTAAATACGCGTCATGCTGACATCTCGTGTCACTGAGTTGCGATATCTGGTCGCTGTCCGAAGATTGCCAATGAAGGGATACGACCATCGCTGAATTGAACGGAACGGTTGCAAAGATTGCCCGCACCTATGTCGAGGCGATCATCAACAAGGATGTCGATAAGATCCTGGCCCTCACGGCCGATGACATCGTCTGCAATTCGCCGATCTCGAAGCTGACCGGCAAAGAGGCATTTCGCGGCTTTCAGGATGGCTTCGCCCGAATGATCACAAACATTACCGTCCTCGCGGTCCATGGCGACGAGGAGCAGGCCGTGGTCGTCTATGACGCGGAAACTTATCCGGTTCCACACTCGATCGTCGCGGAACTCATCAAGATCAAGGATGGTCAGCTCGCCTCCACGGATGTGATCTACGATGCCGCGCTCCTGGCGGACCGCTATCCAGGAAAGCGGCGCGATCTCGTCAGACAATGGCGGCTGCTTGTCGCCGGACGAGCGCAGGAACATTCTCAGACCAATGGTTAGCGCAAAATCAGATGGCGATCGCGAACTCTTCTGTTTGATAGAATTGCTCGTTTGTAACCGACGATAGTCGAGTGTAAGACCCGACGGCCGTCGCACCGGCATCAGTCGGCACGTGCAAAGAGCTGGCGGTCGCGAGCGCGCACGGGATCGGTCCAGTCGCGTTCGAACCAGGCGGCTTCGCCCGTCTGCGGTGGCAATTGCAGCTCGAGCGGATGCCCCGTTTCTTCCCCATCTTCGGATGCGACGCGGAATCGGTAGTGGTCGTACATCCTGAGTGCTTCGATCATGTAGCTGGTCGCCACCGTGCGATCTCGGACGAGCACCAGATTTTCGCCGTTCTCGAGGTCGGCTGGCTCCGAGAAATTATAGGAGCCGAGGTAGACCCGGGCTGTCGGCTTGTCGAAGTCGAGAACAACGAATTTGTGATGCATCCTCGTTCCGCGCTGATTTCCATGGACGCCGGCAAGTCCGGATGGTTCCGTCAGGAACGGCGGCGGAACGTTGCCCGTCAGTGCTGCCGCCCGCACGACACGGCGGCGACTGTCGGGACTGAACACGGTCAGTCCCAGGTTATCGGCTGCAACCCGTCCGTCTGCGATGCCCATGACATGCACATCCGGCTTTCGCAACGCCCGCCCCAAGGCCGGGCCAATCGGCCCCCTGGTGGTCTGGCCGAGGAAGGCGAGCGAGAAGAACACGCTCGACCCCGCGGCGTCGATATCGGCGCCGATCTCATTTAGCAGGCCATTGGCTTCGCTGTGCGGAGAAAAGGCGACCTTCGCGTCGATGCCGTCCAGCCCCAGGTCATGCCAGCCGCGGGAGCTGGCCGAGGCGATGAAATCCGCCGCACGTTCCGCCGTGAAGTAATTCTCGAAGGCGGCAAAATAGTCGCCGACCGCGCTTGCGCTTTGAACAACGAGACTATTGTTCGACTGAACATAAAAGCCCCGCCAACTGTGGTTCGTCGAACCGTAGACGACGGTATCGACACCACCTCCGCGGACAGCGATGGACTTGTGATGCTGCAGGTTTGCCATGTTCTGGCGCTTCACGTTTTCCGCGCCGGCCGAGGCGATCAGCCGTTCGGCCGCATGGGTCTCGGGGGAGTCCGGTCGTCCGTGTCCCTTGGTCCGGGCGCTGTCATCGATAATGACCTTGAGATCTTGCCCAAGCGCTTCCAGCCGTTCGACCACTTCCGGCAGATTGAGGTCATAAGCAATGACGCGGACCTCCGCGCCTGCATCGCGTGCGCGTTCGAGCAGCGAAAGCGTTTCCGCGCGCGCTTCGAACCCCATCCAGGCGAGTGCGCGGTCGGCATCGGCATGGGTAGGCACGAAGTCCAAGCCCTCATCCCCATCCGGCGGCACTAGCGTGATCAATGGTCCGCCGGCTGCGAAGTTGCGTACGAATGCCTGCGATGAGACAAAGCCCCGGGTGAAGGCGACGTTGAGCTGGCCGGGAATGGTTTCGCGCATCAGTGCGAGTTCCGCTTCCTGCGCCTCGCCAGAAGTGAGCGCACCGTCGACACCCATGAACATCGGCATCACTCGAAAGACGAAGGCGCCTGGCAGATCTGCGTTGAAGGGAAAATGCACCCAGCGGAATTTTTGGATCGGCGCGTCAGTGGTGCGAATACCGTCACCGGGAACGTCCTGGCCAGGGAAGCCGATGCGATTGCGCACGTTCTTGAAGAAATCGGTTCCAGGCTCTCGATACTGGATCGCAAAACCAACAAAGTTGGTCGGGGGGCGGCCATCCTTCCAGTCCATTCCCAGAAGCAGCATGCCGTCGCCGCGATGGATGGTGAGAGAAAATGGTGCCGCCGCGTTCTTGCCAGTGACCCGATAGTTCGTATCCATCCGCGCCTCCCCAGTTGACCGGCGGAAATCTATCACGGTTGTGCGACGGTATGGAGATGCCCGATAAAGTTTAAGTCCAAAAATAGCGCGGGCGAGGTGGGTTACAAAGCAAGTGCGAGCTGTGGTTCGCTTCCCTCATCGGCATGATCGAGGGAGGAAAGCGTCACGCCCAGTAATCGAATGCCCTTTGAAACAGGAAAGATCGGCGACAACTGCAGTTCGACGATCTCGGCAAGTTCCGCAGCGCTCGCCACCGGCGCGGCCGCCGTCTTGCTTCGGGTGATCTGGGTGAAGTCGGCCCATTTCACCTTCAGCGTTACGGTCTTGCCGCGCATGCCATTGGCCTCGCAGTATCGCCAGACCTTGCCGATAAGCGATTGCAGGCAGGCCCGGGCTGCCTCGATGTCATGGATATCCTCCCGGAACGTATCCTCGGCGCCGACCGATTTGCGGGTGCGATCGGGCTTGACCTCCCGTTCGTCGATGCCGCGGGCGATCCAATAGAACCATGGTCCCGACTTCCCGAAATGCTGCTGCAGGAAGGAGAGATCACGGGCCTTGAGATCGGCGCCGGTCTCTATCCCGAGTTTTCGCATCTTCTGCGCCGTCGCCGGTCCGACGCCGTGGAATTTCTTGACAGGGAGCGCTTCGACGAAGGCAGCGCCATGCTTCGGCGTAATGACGAACATTCCGTCGGGTTTGCGCTGGTCCGACGCCATCTTGGCGAGGAACTTGTTGTAGGAGACGCCGGCGGATGCGGTGAGCCTGGTCTTAGCCTTGATCCTGGCGCGGATCTCCTCGGCGATCTCGGTTGCGAGTTCCATGCCCTTCAGGTTTTCGGTGACATCGAGATAGGCTTCATCGAGCGACAGTGGTTCGATGAGCGGTGTGTATTCGGCAAAGATCGCATGGATCTGCTGCGAGACGGCCCGATAGACGTCGAAACGATGCGGCACGAAAATGAGGTCTGGACACTTGCGTTTGGCCGTCACCGAGGGCATCGCCGAGTGAACGCCGAATTTGCGGGCCTCGTAGCTGGCAGCCGCGACTACGCCGCGCGCCTCCGGATGGCCGACGGCGACCGGTTTGCCTCGAAGCTCCGGATTGTCGCGCTGCTCGACGGAGGCGTAGAACGCGTCCATGTCGATGTGGATGATTTTGCGCACACGGCCGCCAACGGAGGGAATGACTTCCGCTCCACGTCTGTCCTCACCCTCGGGCTCTTGTGCGGTCAACATCCATGTCCTTTCAGTCGCCGCCGTCTATTTTATCCGAACCGCTGACAGGATCGAGCAGCAGGCTTTTGTCAAAATTTTTCTGCGAGAGCTTCGCATGATCTCTTCTCAGTATCCCGCTGTATTTCATCGGTGAACCTGCAAATACGCGCGCATGCATTCAAGTCTATCGATCGCTTCACCTGAGAGAATCGCTTGATGGTTGATCGACACCTCTTCGATTTAAGAACAGAAAGGGAACATATCAACAGTTTCTGCAGTTGCAAGGCCCAAGGAGGCGCCATTCAGGGCAATCGGGTGAAGAAGTGGGTGACAAAGCGTTGAATTGCTGAATCTGTCGAAAGCTCTGATTCGAGACGGAGCGATTTGGATGGCTGATTGCAGTTTGGATGTCGGTGCCTATCAGGA
>Ga0123341_1007109_pt1 | contig 10180 bp, 4 predicted proteins | sample Turbeapinknodule_FD_89959 | JGI IMG/M metagenome (GOLD analysis project Ga0123341, IMG submission 89959) | Root nodule microbial communities of legume samples collected from Mexico - Turtle bean Mexico pink nodule | ecosystem: Host-associated > Plants > Roots > Nodule | place: Mexico: Nepantla...
CTTATGATATTTTTAATAAGAAATAATTGAATTATTTATTTTTTTGTTTATGAAAAAAATATTTAAAATAAAATAAGATAGATAAGTCCCTTTATATTAAAATATAAAAAAGTGTGCTATTTATTAAAACTATAAAAAATATTTATTTTAAAACAAAAGAAGCATGTATCCTTTAGCATAACTTGTAATTCTCTAGAGGTGTTTTTTTCAACTCCACTTAAATTTAACTTAATTTTTTAACTAAAATTCAAACTTATATTACATCATTGATTTAATTCAGTCAAATTGCTTTTAGAATTGAGTTTGATCATTTCAATGTGTTGACTCTTAAGAGGACTTATCACTAATGTTACTGGGAGTTTTATTTATTTATTTATTTAATTTGTCATATTATACATCTGTTTAGTATTGAGCTTTGGTGGTGGCTTTGTTGATTTGAATTCATCCTTATTAAAAAAAACGATAGAGAAAAGGCAAGCTTATAAATGCAACTCTTATTTATAAGTCACAGAATGCTACATGCAACAGCAACGGATAGAAAGGGAAACCTTAAAGTACATGCAACAAGGTCACATGATTCTAGAACACTACTAAAAGTGAGTTACCAGTGAGAAACTTTTTGCATGAAACAAGAACACAACAGCAAGTAATTATGGGTTGAAGCTACTACGTACTAACTACTAAGGGTTGACTTATCATGTGCTACAAACTTATATATGCGAGCTGTGACAAAAAGGACTCCACACATGTCGAAGAGTTCTAGTGTCCGCAACCGTCTCTTATTTCCCTACTTAATTAGAGCACTGCCAACGTATATATCCTCCTGCTAAATCAACAAATTCTCCATGTTTCAACCTCATCACTTAAATACTGAATGTGAATCAATAAAAGTATATAGAATTTTCCAGCAGTGTGTGCTATGAACCTCTTAGGAAAAAATTAACAGAAGTGTATATTACACAGGAGAAAAATGATGTTCAACCTCATGAATTTTAGCTCTATACACTGTTAAAAACAGAAGGAAAAAATTATCAGAGTTAGATTTGAATTTCAAATACCTGGTCTACTACAGGATGAGAAGCTTTGCATACATTCGCAGATGTTAATAATAAAGAGAACCTGCAGGAACAGAAAATAATGTAGGTATTATAAAGTCAGAAAATTTTGCTTCACTTAGATTTTTGTTGTTTATTACTTTTTCTTCTGCTACGTGGAACCAAGATTGTCCTACCTTGCCACCAGTTCCCTCTTGAAGCACTATTTGAATCATTACCATTTGGGTCATCATCATCCTTATCTTTCTTAAACTGCAAAAATGCCAAATATGCATGTAAATCTTTACAACTATAAAGTATATAGCAGTTCAGCTTCATTGCATTATAGGGTTACTGTTTTATTTATATGTAGCCAATGATCCTTGCAGCATGAATGAAAAATAAACCATGCATAAATGGTTTCTCATTAAACTTCTAAATATTATTTTTTAAATCTCTCCATTTGTTGTCAAAATTTACCATACAAAAAAAAAGTATATATTCAATCATGGTCACCAATTTAAGTAGAATTTGGCTTTGGTGTTCACATTTATCTTTTAGGGGTTAAAGGGAAAGCTATGAAAGAGAAAGTGTGATTTAATTTCTGTTATCTCATATGAAAGCAAGGTTAAGGGAAATGTATAAAAGATAAAGCATATGTGCTGCAAAAGCATAGGTGTAACTAAATGTAAAAACAGTGGAGGTTGTACTTAGAAATATTATTATATATATTAAATAATGATCCCTTTGGGAATGAACACCATGGACCATGATGATAAAGGATGGGAATTAAGGCACTCACAATGTGGTGGGATTCAGTGGTCCTGGTTCTTGGGGAATAATTTTCTTGAGCACCATAAAAGATTGATGAACTGTAGTAACTGCTGGGCTCCACTGGCTCATTCTGATAATTGGTACTGGTATTCTTGTTGGAGACACCGCTGCTTTCACCTTTGTAACCGTAATTGCCTGAAACGAATCCAACTGAAGCTTTACTAAATAAGCCCAGACATTAAAATTGGATTGAAAAAGCCACATGTTCCCTGTCTATAGACAAGATTTGAGATGAACTGAAACAGGGCATATTTAGTACTTCAGGTCAAAGTGGTATATGTCTCATAACGAACCTGGTGCTCCATAATTTTTGCATCCCATCTCTTCTTTTCTTGAATCTCTCCCTCCAACCTATAGTAACAGGGTTATGTTATGTCAATTATTTTTCACAAACCAGTATATGCTATATATATCACTCAGAGATCAAAGCTCATTTTAACTTTAGTCCAAGACTACTCATACAAAGAACATATTCATTCACGCTTAAAGTTCTCATATAAGCTAAACTTTATGCCAAGCTAGACCAAAAGAATTTACATGTTCATACTCAATAATTTGCTTGCCAGCTAGCTAAACTCAAATACTACTATACTCCATTTTCTGCAAGAATATATCATGGTAAAAACTAGATCAGCAAAAATGAAAAGGTTTTTTTTTTTCTTTCTTTTTTTTGTAGACGTGTAGTTATAGTTAGTTACCTAGATAGGAGAGTTTGACCATAATGCTTTCAATAACTACCTTGTAAAAAGGTGTGCTATTTATACACACTGACTCAAACGAATCAAGGTGCTGAAAGCTTAAAGCCATAAACCATTGAAGTCAATTCTTTCGTTATTATAGGAACACATTAGAGCTATGATATTCCCGAAAAGAGGTGTTGGTTAAGTAGTCAGAAACAATAACTATGCCATATTGGCAAAACAGAAAATTTGGGAAAAGAAAAAGAGAAACATGCAGGTCATGGTGTGGAAGTAAGATTGAGCATATAGATAAAAAGTAAAAAAAGAGAGTAGGACATGCATACAGTGGAAGGAGGTGGGAAAATGGAGCCAAAGATGCTGGTGGATGAAGATGAAGTGGTGGAGGGGTCCTTGGGACCAAAAAGATGATCAAAGTTGGTGAGTGGCGATGAGGAAGAACCTCCTGCCACTTTCTTTTTGTTGTTCTCCATGTCTGGTGTGTGAGTAATAGTGATTAACGAAGGGAAGGAAGGTAGCTAGCTTTATGTGTGTTGGAGAGGTATAATATAAAGGTTTGTTTCTTTGTCAACCAACGGACAAAACTAGTAGCTAGTTTGATAAGTATATATGTATCCTTTAACGACCAAAAGATTGGACAGGATTTGCAGGTGTGGAAGAAGGCGAAAAAAGGGATAACGATGGATGGGAAAAAGGGTGCAGAGAGAGAAGATTGAAGAAGAGAAGAGAGAAAAGAGAGATAGGAGAGCACGTGATGGTAGCAGATGATGTGTAGAAGATGATACGTATAGAAGGGTATTTATAAGCCCAAAAAGTATGCTGCGCCCATGTGCCCCTCATTCAATTTCCATCCCTTTCCCTTTCTTTGACACATGGGTCTTCCCCTGGGCCCCACCTCAACTTCATACCCAAATCCAAACCCCTCTTGCCATATGTCTGCCTCCTCCATCTTTGACTTTCCCTTCTCGTTTCACTCATCTTTCTCACAATTCATTTCATTCTATCTAAATTTCAATCACTATTAAGGATTCATTTTATCAATCCATAGTCTGCTCATTGTGTTATAAGATAAAGGTAAAGATATGATCTAGATAGTATTTGAGAATGATTATTGGCATTTTTTGATTTTTTTTCTTTGAGTCTCTTCCACAAATGTTGATATCCAAGTATGAAGTTGACTTGAAAAAAAGTATTTCGACGATCAAGTAAGTATTCTATGTAAAGAGAGTATATTGGTAATTGATAAAAACATACCTTACTTATCTGCAGAGAATTTATTTATAGTGTTAGTCACAAATTCTTTTATGATGGACCGGATTCCAGTTGTGCATCATAATCCCTAACTAATAAGAAGGTATATTGGTATATAAATATATTGAAATATGTGAAATTTTCATCATCTTTTGGTTATAGAAGCTATCCTCTTTCATTGATATAACTTTCATCAATTTCCAATAGGTTCTAGTTAAATACATCTATTGATATAAAATTCAAATAAATATTATAAAATCTTGCTTTTTTTTATTTGACTTAATTTTGGCAGGTTAACATTTTTTTTTCTTTAAGTTTCAAAATTGATCTTTTTAAACTTGAGATTCTTAGTCAAACTTTTGGTAATCAATACTTTGTAGTAGTTGTTCCTGATCTATTCAATAATTATACCTTACAGGTGCTTAATTAAAAACCATTGCGAGATTTGGATAAAATAATATGGTTTTATGTTATTTTAGGTGGAAGGAAGTGTTTTCATATGCTAGTTATCCACAGTGTTTTTCCCCCTTCCAACAATTATTACTGGTTTGAGTTGAACCAACATTACCCATTGTTGCAGTAGAAATTCATGATATCATTTATAGAAATGATGAAATGAAATTGCTTTACATTTTTAATCTATTGCTTTTATTATATTTGTATAGTTTTCGGATTGGATTGAATGAATGCTATTTACTCACTTTCTAAATTAGTCGTTTATTATAAATACTACCAGAAATATATGTCATATGATTCTCTGTGTCCGATCTTTTATTATCATATTTTATTTTAATAAGTTTCAAATTAATATTTATATAAATTTAATATATTTATTTAAATACAATATTTATATTATTATCGTGTGGAAGGAATGTAGCATAAACAGATCCTTAACATCAATACAAAAAGCACCCTCTTATCTTTTAATTAGGAATTAGGATAACAGACGTATCATATAATACCCATTCATTAGAAAAAGGTGAAAAACACTAAGGATTTATTCACTTTTAGGTTATTTGGTAGTGTATATAAATTAAATTTATTTTTAGTTATTTTAAGAAAAAAGTATTATTTTCAAAACACATATAATATATTAAAAATATTAATTTCGTATTTTTCGTATTAATTTCGTATTAAAAATATTAGGTTAATTGTTTGTTATTGTGGGAGAGTCTTCACATATTTTTCGAGGATCAATTAAAATTGTTGGATTTTTAACATGCATTCAGTCTTTATCAATTATAGACTTTATCTTTAAGATACCAACTTACCTATTTACCATCTTAACGTTTTTATATAAAAACCCTAAGTAAAGTTTGAGTATATTATTTCCTGCTCATATATTTGAAACTATTTTTGTAATTTAATATTAATTAACATTTAGCTTGTGTATTACGCAGAAAAAATATTTTAGTTTTATATAATTGACGTTGATGTAATAAATAAATATTTTAATATATGAATTCTTTTATAAGTAAGTTTCATAATAATATATATAAGTTATATAGACAATCATCTAATTGTAATATATAGAATTACTTTTAAATATGGATAATTTCTTATTAAATATATATGAAAGTCAATTGAAAGATAGAGATAGAAGATCGTAAATTGAAAGAAATAGACAATCATAAATATAAAAAATAGAAAAACTTAAAATGCTTAAGATATTTTTAAATCACATGAGTATCTGAAATTTCCTTAAAACAACGCGAGCAAAAAATATAATGTAAATAATTAATATCTAATTGAGAAAGTGAGAAGTTTTGTAAGATCAACATTTTCTAATTTATAATATAAAAGTGGATTTTTGAATTAATAAGTGATAAATATGTGAAATTTTGGGCATAAAAAGAGTTGAAAGACATTTATTTGCACAATCATGACATATTTTTGCCTTTTCTTTGGCTGTATTTTCTTATTCTTCTTCTCTAATCTTTTATCATTCTTCGTCTGCATTATTTCGGTATCACCGTCCGTCTTCCTTCTTTATTCTTTCAAGTTTTATGGATGAGAATAAAATCTATAGACATTTTCTTATTCTTCTTCACCCATCGTTTTTGTCGATCATTCTTCATCTGCGTTTCTTCTTCCAATAGCTTTCGTTTCCCTCTTTATGCTCTCATTTTTTAGATGAGAATATAACTCTTTAGAAGGTGCTTTTTAGAACTAAAGTTTTATCACTTTTTTCTCATTTTAAGTATTTTAATGACGAAATAATAAATATAATATTTAAAGATATCTCAACTCTTGTACAAAAATATTAATGTATATAACTCATAAATAAAATCAACAACAAAAGTTACATAAGAGTCCTCAAAATCATTTGCCTATAACAAATTACGCTAATTTAAAATCTATACACAAATATCCAAAACCTAGCTTACACTATTAGAAAACCAATAAATAGAAACAAATTTTAGAGATAAAAAATAATTAGTTACTATATTGATTAACTTATATATTATTTTAGAGACTAGAAAAATTATTGGTATCTAAAGTAGTTTCTATTATTAATAAATGGTTTCTAAATTGGTATTTAATTAACTACCAAAACTTTAGTATCAATTAGTTATATTCTAAAGTTGGTAGTTAAATATAAATAACTTCTCAATACAGATAAAGTTGATTCACCGTTTCTTCTCTTTAAGATGATTCTTCCGAACTACATAACTAGTCACATAAAACTACTAAAACACATAACACATGTTTCTTGATCATTAAGATGACTTTAAAGTCCAAACTTTACCGCTCTTATGTAAAACCTACAACAACAAAATACCTTTCCCAACATATAAACTCACACACATATAGTTATATGAGTATGAAAAATCCATAAAAACTAAACCACATTTCACTTTGTCAGAAAGATTTTAGACATATGATTGGGTTAAGTATCCAATATGAGCAAGAGAAGGTGAAAACTACATATTTACTCTTCAACCATAACCAGGTCTTTAGTTGAGTCATTTGTAATATTTCTTCTACATAAACTATTCTTTGTCTAAAGGTTACCTCATTCCTAAGAATCCATATATATGTCAAATAACTACAATTCACATGACCTTCCAAGACAAGTTTTACCGATGGTTTAAATGAGGAATACAAAACTGTTCAAAGTGACTATACAAATTATTATGTTGAGCAAACTTAATTCGAATCCATTTGAGACAAGAGTGCCAAACAACCAGTGTCACGTCACATCCTAGGAACAAATGATTTGTGGATTCCTTATATTGTGAACATAATGGGCACAAATGAATTTGTAAAACAACCCCTTTCCAATTAGGTTAACCTTGAGATTCTGCCTAGAATAACCCTCCAAGCAAATAAATGGGTGTTAGGTGCAACTTTAATCGACCATAACTTTTTCATAAAAAATGTTGCCTACATCCCTAGTTCCATTCATAAGTAAATAATAGGTTGACCAAGCTCTATAGGTTTCTTCTACGTCACCATTCCAAATCTACTTATAAGTTTATGTAGTACCACAATATTTAGAGATCCTACCAAAACTTCTTCTTGAGTTCTTTCGCACCACAACCTATTCCTTCTCCACTACAAATTCCACTCCTATCCTAACGCTTGCCAAACCACTACTTCCCCAACAAACTTTCTTTAGTTAACTAATATTAAGTCTAATCTAGGAAAAGAAAGTCTCTTTCATATACTATGAAGAAAAAAGAATTCCACTACAAATATTGTATCTTGATGAACAACAATAGCTACCATAATATGAAAAGTCATTTTTATAGAAAGGATAATTAGATGACGAGTCTCATTGATAAATTATGCTAAAAAAACACGCAAAAAAAATATAAAAACTCCCTAAAAAATAAATAGTTGAAAAATCAAATAATTAAGAATGATTTCACATTTAATTCATTGAGATAACATTAGTATTGTTCAATTTGAAATTTCGTTATTTCAGAATCAAAATAAAAAGAAATATTTAAAATATCATTAATTTCAACTTTTAAATGATATACCACTATTAAAAATACCAAAACAAGTTCTCTGAATCAATAATTAAGAAAACAAGAGTTTATGTGAGAAACAATGTGAATGTTCCAAATTCTAAGTCTAATAAAATAATGAACTTCGGATAAGAACAATAAAAAGAATTACTAAAGAAGAAATGGCTCGATGAAAAATAGAGAATGATTCTCTTGGTTGTCACTCACAAAGCTTAGTTGCCCTACAGTGGCTGAAATACAGTTTGTATTGTCTAATACAGTAACATGCACATGCACAGGATATATATCCATCTTTCTGTTCTGTCAATGAAATTCCATTAATATCTCTGAAATCATATAGCCCACGCAACTTCAAAATGAAGTACGCAACTGCATCTTTACTGTTTTAACAGATGATGTTTGCATCCATCTGGTGTGTCTGCAATGCACATGCACGTTCACCTTCATTTATATCAATGCCACCACAAGAATAAACAACTTCTTTATGCTTATTTCAACTCATTTCCTTCTATATTAATTACATCTAACTCATGTAGAAGAAATATATTATCTTTTCTAGAAATTGACACTTCAAAATTGATATATGCCAAATGTTATATTTTTTAAAATTCCTTTTATAAGCATGAATTATGAAATAACATGTTTAAATATTTATGTGGTTGAAAATGCTAACTTCGAAGCAGACACATCGGGGTTCTGAGGTCTGACATTTATGGATTTGATAACTTTGCAGCTCTGCATGAAAGCAAAAGGTGAAGTGATAATCACTCACAACGAGATATAAATGGATAAGGTCTTCACGTGGCAGTTTCCATGGCTTTTTACATACCACCACAGTTGACCTAATTATCAAATTCATATTTCTTTATTTCTGTATATTGCCACTATTTTTTTTATCAATAATTATAAATTATCTTATCCTCTTCATTTTATAAGATTTTAATGAAAAGTTACATTTAGTCTTTTCTATCAGATTCATTATAATTAACTGAACCTAAAAAAGACATTCTCTAATATTGATTAAAAATAAAATATAAATAAATTTTAATTAGTGTAAATGACTACTAAGAAGAGACGATTTTTTTTTTTATAAAAGAGAACAAATAAAAAATAATTTAACTTTAATTTACTAAATTTTAAGTTCGTAACATAGATATTTTGGCATATAGGTAAACCTAAAGATGAAATTCTTAACACATCACAATTATGAGATACTGTTATTGGTCAACGACATGTTTTAACCCAAATTATTAACGCTTGTTAATTTGTTCTGTATAAAGTGTATTCTCCTACTTTTGAATAAGAAGCCCCAACCCATGGTTAAGTTATGTTCTATCAAATCTTTGAAAGAATCTTTGTGATTTTTGGGCCAGAGATACCATTTCTCTGGTTGGATGCAGTTACAGATTTTCTATTGTCTATTAAATGTTGGCCTGAGTGACACGAGAATCATATATATGCATCATAATGTTACTGGTATATTTTTATTATACCCTAAACACAAATTGGCATTCTTCAACATGGTATGAAGATAGATTCTTCACAAAAGGTTTGGCCAGATATTATAACAAAATTAGTAGATACACTCAACATGGAAAAACAATTTTTTTTTTCATTCTCTATGTGGAAATAGTCACATCTTAGGCCCACAAATTTTGGTTGTTGTTAGAGATCCTAATCCACTATGAATAGGACATTTCATACTATATAAACACATATAAATCTCACTTTATAACCTGATTTTATAAGGTTAAGATTCATTTCTTAATATGGTATCAGAGTCATTTTGAACTTATCTTAAAATTTAATAATAATTTGTTTGACTTATTAGGTCACTCACTATCAGACCATCATCGAATCAATCATAATATTAGTCACATGTAAGTGTATGATTTGTCAAATAAAGGATGTGTCGTTTTTACCTTACAATATTAAGAAGATCAACAAATAAAAATTTAAAATTTGTTAAGATAATAATAATAAAAATCATTATGCTTAGAATATTATAACTAGATAATATAATTTGTAGCAATCTCTTTTCACTTTTTAACACTTAAAAAAGAAAATCCTATCTATTTGGTAAGTTTATTTTTTTTCATAAAAAAAAATATAATAAAATTATTTTAAGGATACTTCAACTCGTATACATGAAACCAAATATCTGCATATTAAGCTTTTCAACATTAAGCTCTCTAGCATAACATCTACTTCTCATCCTAAAAACATAACAGACGATAGTATTTCCTATACCTAAAGGTAGACGGTAGAAATTTGAATAAAATTATGGAGTTTGAATAACATGTATAAGATATAGGTTTTAAGTGAAGATTGTGAAAACAAAAGTAAAAATTAGCTATGAGAAACAAATATTTATTATATTAAAATC
>Ga0123341_1007111_pt1 | contig 10178 bp, 7 predicted proteins | sample Turbeapinknodule_FD_89959 | JGI IMG/M metagenome (GOLD analysis project Ga0123341, IMG submission 89959) | Root nodule microbial communities of legume samples collected from Mexico - Turtle bean Mexico pink nodule | ecosystem: Host-associated > Plants > Roots > Nodule | place: Mexico: Nepantla...
ATACATTAACTAATTATTTTTTGTTTTTAAAATTAATTTTTATTTAATAATTCTTTTTGCGTTATTCTTTAATGAAATTGGAGTTTTATTGTATTTGATTTCAATACAATTTTTTATTATTATAAGTTGAACTTAAACTTTAAATGAAGAGATATTAGTAACATATTTTCAAACACTTTTATTTTATTTAAATATAACAACTAGTATGTTTAAGCTAAGTAGGATTATTTCGTGCCATGAAATTCTTTTTCTGAATATTTAGTATATGATAGGAAGCAACTCTTACTTCATTTACACATACTAAACGTAGCACTTCTTTATTATCGATTAAAATTTGTTAAAAATATCAAAATTAGACGTGTCTTCCTTCTTGTTTAAAGACTTCAAATTTTGTTTTTTTTTGTTAAATTTGAACCGGTAAAAAGCATTGAAAAAGTGTTTGAAGAATGTTTTGTTCAACACTCTTCAAGGAAGAGTAATGCTACAAAATAGTTTAGAAATTGCGTCTTCCATTGATATATATACATTTCTCACGTCTCATTAATTAAAAACTAATTTGTAATACTACTTCTCAGAGAAATTTCATAGGATTACTGAAATCAAAGTCTTTGCTAGAAGCCAAATTAAAACTGAACCACCAAGCTAGTCCATCTCAAGTGAGTGACCCACCACCAAAAGCATTCACTCATCATTCTCTCCACATCAAATCAAAATCAAGTTAGCAAGTAACATACAAACCCCTCATCTACATCCCACACCTCATTATATAGGTCTCTTTCTTGTGCCCCACAAAAAATTTTGGTTCAACCCTGAGCAAGGAAAAGATTAGGCCAATTTCTGGCTTCAGATTAGATTTTAGAGAGAGAGAGAGAGAAGTGATGGATTATGGAGGAAAGATTGGTGGAAGTGAAAGAGGTGGGCCTTGTGGTGCCTGCAAGTTTCTGAGGAGAAAGTGTGTGAAGGGTTGCATATTTGCACCATACTTTGACTCAGACCAAGGAACTGCACATTTTGCTGCAGTGCACAAGGTGTTTGGTGCAAGCAATGCCTCTAAGTTACTCATGAGAATCCCAGCACACAAACGTCTTGATGCTGTTGTTACTCTTTGCTATGAGGCTTTAGCTAGGGCTAGAGACCCTGTTTATGGCTGTGTTGGTCACCTCTTTGCACTTCAACAACAGGTTCATCTCACTCACTTCATTTCTCCCTTTCATTTCTCTCTCCTTCACTCTACTCATCTCTTTATTCCCCTCATTTCCTTTCTAAGTGCTCATCACAATACTTTTTAAATGTAACAAAGGCAAATCCAGCAAGGGTTTAATTTTTGTATGTATCTTCATTTGGTGGTTTGGTTTTCTGCATTTCTGAGTAAAACCAGATAATGCATGTTCCTCAGCTAAAAAAATAGTCTCTTCATTTAAAAAAAAAATCATTTCTCCTAAGAGATAGAGATGGAGTATAATGAAGGAAATGGTAAAATTCAGATAACAGTGATTCAAACAAGATTACATATGTGAAGAACTTGAAAATATCAGAAGTTGGAAAGTTAAGAGAATTGTTAGACATGTATATTACACCCTCTTTACTGATCTTTCTCTATTAATCACTCTCTTCATTATTGTTACTTTTCCTTTTGTTTCTAAACCATGAATTAGTGATGAACCGAATGCTAACTAGCTTGTTCTTGAATCCTTAATTCACACTGCTGCACACTGCGTTTTAGATCAATCATTCACCACTACAATAGGCTTGATTAGAAAGAAGATGGATAGGGATTAATATTTTGACACATAAACTGCTAGTAATCATGCTAACATGCGCCTGGGTGTGAACTGGTCCTATACAGTACTTTCCAGTGTAGTCTCTTGACAAGTATCACTGTTCTGCATTCCTCGTAGGTCAAGATCTTACCATTTAGGATATTATTATAGTTTGTACATTGTACTGTTTGCTTTGACACGTTTGTTAGCTTTTGGACTATTTTTCCATGGAAGCCATACACTACTTAATTAGGACGCCCCCTACAAGTGTAGGTAGGCTTTGTGATTTCAAGGTATCCATAGATATATCCATAATCAGGTATACTATACTATTATCACTAGCTACTACTAATTAATACTTAAATACCATGTCATTACTATGGTAGTAATAATAAACAAAACCTACCCAAAAGGTCAACATTTAGCATAAAAACTTGGGCACCTGAAATCCATGTGTCTTGAAAATTAGGTTTTCAATGGACAAAACTTTGTGAAATTCATGGTAATTATTAATATTAGAATAGAATTTTTTTTTAGAGATGGGCGGTGGTGGTAGCCGCCAACTGGGTGTAGCTGACTATGGAGGCTTGTTTGGTTGCTTGCCGGAGCCACCAAGCAACAAAATTAGCAGCTCGAGAAATATTCAAATATTTTCAGTCTTGACTTTCAAACTCTTGCTACATATATACACATTTGTTTATTTGCAAATGGTGATTAATGTTCACAATCTATTAAAATTAAGTGATTAAAAATGATGAAGATGTTCCTTCACGTGAGTATATTGCAGTAGTTCCTTAATATTGATCTGTGAGGAAATTTCAGTCTAATGAAGTATTGTTTAACTATGAACAATATCTGATTTTGTACTTGAAATTTTGTGGTGTTAATAATTATAATATAATGATCACTGAATTGCAGGACCTTGTCTGGTGTATAAGAGTTTTAAAAATCCACACTGTTCATTGTATATTGTATTCAGCACGCTAATCAACTCAGTTACCATATACACTGAACTATTAATCCAAACAATGAGTTATTTTATCTACAGTATATTTTTTTATCTCCTATTTGAAAATTTGTGTTTTTGAGTTGTATGAAACTTTATAAACTTATTCTACTTGATTAAAACTAAAGATGTAAAGTGGTGGATTTATTTATTAAAATACGTGCGCAGAAAGACTCTACCAGTTTCCAATGTTGGTTTGACAAGTCTATGCTATATTAAGGTTATTATTTAGTATTGATCATCTTATTAGATAAAGTTGCATAGTCTTATGCCTGATACAATAGCAACAACCCTTTTCCTTATATTGAAGAATGCATCAAGCATCATCTAATTTCTAAGATGCAATAACTTATTAGTAGAACCTCTCTACATGTTCATCCATCATAGCTGTTAAATAACATAGTTAGAAATATATAAATTGTTCTTAGTTTCAACTTTTTAGTTTTAACTCTTAATTTTAATTCCTAAATTTCGTACTAATTAACAGATGAAAAATAATAAGATAACAATTGCACGTACTACACTATATATACAATGTTTTTGTTCCAATTTCGTGGTCATTATTGGGCAGAAACACACCAATTGAATCCTCAGCTTTAATTAGGTAGAATACCATTTTCTCTGTGATTAGTTACCTCTTAACAATTAAATAATACCCCTTCTAGATTCTGCAGAGAGAAAGGAAAAGCAGTTTTGGATAAGATTGATCTTTGTCTTTTGCTGCAATTAAACAAGCATTCAAAATAAAATATTGAAGCTTAAGTTTATCTTTTAACACTGAATGAGAATATTCTTCACATGCATGTATAATTTGGAGTATGATAAATTGTATTAAAATGTCAGGCACATGACTGAGGTAAGTGGCCATAACATAACTTTATCTCTTAATTATCTATGACATTCTTTTACTACCGTCTGTTCTATGATCTGGTAGAGTACTTTTGGATCAGTTAATGTGTTAATCTCTATCTTCAGACAAATTGTTCTAATAATATGGCTGCAGAATGATTAAGTTATCATATTTTATCAAAGCATCTTACATATATAGTAATTGTCACTGTATTATGTACTCTTGTTTACTATAAATGGGCTACAATTTCACTTCCCTTTTCATGTAATAGAATAGAGCATAAGTAAGAAACAGTAAGTTTAGTGAAAGATGGAGTTATTTATCTCTATTTTCACAAGTTAATTGTATACCATAATCCCAATTATATTTATGGGAAAAATTTAAAAGAATACTAAGTAAAATCTGAAAAACAATTGAAGTATGAATATATATATATATATATATATATATATATATATATATATATATATATATATATATATACCAATAAAGTATAAAGTATAGCCAAGTTAGTTAGTAGATTAGGTTCTTTAAACATATAACAAGGTTCTAATCCTGATTATGAGTGTCCCTTAACTACTAGTATTTTGCTTTCTCAAAAAATTAGTAACATGGCTTTCAGCTGTAAAAACACTATTTTTATGGTAAAAGAAAAAGAAATCGAAATCGATATGATTATATGGTATGTATTATCAATCACTTTTGATGGCTACAAGCTGCCATCATGATAAGCACTTTTATTCTGTATTTAAGATGGTTGCTTTATCAATTCTTTTAAACTTGTAAACTGCACTAGCTAGAAAGATGATAAAGTCACAGATAAAAAAACATGGCATTGGTATGGTAGAAAGCACAATGATTAACTAGATCTTGATCTGGATTGTGCAGGTGATGAACTTGCAGGCTGAGTTAACCTATGTCCAAGCCCGTCTTGCCACAATGCAGCGCATGCCAATGGCAGTAGCTCCTCTTCTACACCCTCAAAGTTCTTCACCACAAACTCTTCCTTCCTCAGATCAATTGGCATCAAATGTTGACATGCAAAGTGTTCCTATTATGCACTATGATCCTCTTCAACCACATTCAGCATCATTGGAGTTAAGCAGCATCCTTTTCAATCAATCAGATCAACAAGTGGAGGATAGGGAACTCCAAGCTTTGGCTCGAGAATTTGTGACCAAATACTTGCCCGGAGTAAGATTCCAGCAATCTAACTCTCCCTAAGCATAACTTTGCTTACCATTTTCTTGTCTTCTGCTTTTGCTAATCATGTTTAGTGAAATCATAACTCTACTTTATGTGCCGAGTTTGTTGATAACTGTACTATTGTAAGAGTACTTTCAAACATGAAGAATCATGTCACAACCAATGGCTATCTCTTTCTTTGGCTTACAAATTCTCCTCCTTTTATTGGAAATTGGACAACATTATTCATCATGCAGTGTGTACCAACTTCATATAACGTTTATCTGGTTATTCATAGATTCTGAATTCTGAAACATCTAAATGTTAAATGGTTCTAAGCCAAGTTATCATCAATGTCGAGAACAATGTTTTCGTGGCAGCATGTTTGGCGTAAAATTCGAGAACTAGAGACATCCTTGGAACATTCTTAGAAACATCCGTGCCTTGAACATGAGAACGTTCTACGATAGATAAATTAAAGAATTTTGCAATCAAGTGTTACACTGAATACATAATGTTTTTTTAATAGAAAATTCTGATAAGATTACGTCAAAAATTACGATGCAAGAATATATTATACTAGAAGAGCTTAAAAAACAATCGTTAACATTCACAAAAATGCAATTATCATCCTAGGATGACAATCATTACCTTACGAAAAAGCATGGCACCAAGTTCCACTATGTTCACGAGAATCAACTTAAAAAAAGCTGATTCTGTAAGAACATTTCCATCAACGACATATTACAAATAGTAAAAATAAATAAAACTTGCACTGATAAGTAGCCACCTATTGGAATTACCCAGAGTCTGTTGCAAATCATGAAGCAGACACATCAACCACTGACCAAACAAATAACAATAAACAAAACAAGAATGAACAGTATATTTAAAGAACAACCCACGTGACAAGTGAACCTTAAATACTCCACTCCACCCATTCTGCTGAACTGTTCAATGAATGATACTGAGGCAACAGTACTCAAAAGTTCCATGCATCTTTCTGATCATGTCCGCTGTTTATTAAACTCGATGCATCACAAACTTGGAAACAATTAGTGCACTACGTCAAAGTAAAAAAGAAAAGAAAAAGAAAATATCACCATGATTTAACAGTTGAAATCCAGTGATTTTCAGAATACGTCAATCACTATGAAAGAGATAAACTATGTCAAAATGACTAGGAGACTCTTTTCTGTGTACCACATGATGTGTATTATTTTTTTAACAGAAGTGTATGTGTATCATCAATAGTGTATCAATGATATCATTTGCATTACGACCATGGCATTATTCGAACCATTATAGCACATGTTGTTAACATAAGAACGGTTATTAAGACACATTAAAAAATAACTCTTTCATCCACCTATAAGAATAACCAATGTCACATTTGATCTGCACAAGACTACTAAGCGAAAGGCACTGGTCAAATAACTAAGTGATATGGATCACTAATTAGGATTATCATATCCCTTTATCTTGAACTTTAGTTAATTTGTTTCTTTATATTTTCCTATATTCATAAGATCTGCACATCAGAATCCCTATTATCAGATCTATTATAATTTTTTATTAGGACAATTGTGGCCTACGATTATATTAATTATGATAATTACTAAACATCATCCCACTAATTAAGGATCTCTTCATTTCTTTATTTTATCAATTGGGATAGTTCAGTATGATCCTATTAATTATGAATATCTTTGTAAGCCTTTTGTAAAGGCAGATCTGATTGAAATATGATTAACGAAAAATTACTTTTAGAAGAACTTCTTAAAAGGGACTCTGTCAAAGACAAGCCCTGCTTTTCACTTTACCAGAGTCACAAGAAGGCTCACATCTTCACGCCTTCACAATTTTCAGTAGTAAACATACACATAAGAACAAAAGACAAGAAAATACTGAACAGTGACAGAGCAAAACAACAGAATAGCCAAGGGCCAGAGATGATCGATTCCCCAATCCCAATAAAACAAAGCAAAGAGAAAAGAACCAATTTTGGTCCCAGGTCTTATTATGTTCCTACATTCATGTCAAAGTCACGGACCTTCATGACAAGAAGGATAGGTGTGTGACTGTGACTGTTTACTTCTCTCTTTTTTTCTAATAAGCATTTGCCAAATCAAAGCATGTCTGCATCTGTATGTTTCCCAGCATTCAAAGGGTGGAACAGAAGCTATTTACATCTTTTGAGGTGCACATGCATCAGCCCATGCATAATCTCTTGAATAATTCTCAATAAAAATAAATAAAAACAATATATTCATCGACTCAATGTGATGACACCTTTGAGCATAATTATGTTACAAATAATGAAGAATATATGATCCAATTTCATAAATCTTAAAAAGCATTACAAAAACAAAACATACTTCCATACTCATCTGAGATTCCAAATCCTGTTTTCTGTGTATTTAAAAATTGTATTAACACCTCCAAGCTATGAAAAGTCTATTGTTGCTTGACTTTATTTGGTGTTATGTTCTAACAGTTGAAAGTTACAGAATATTCCCGAGCCCAACTAGGCATACTCTTAGCAGATCAGATCAAAATTCTTTGTTCTCGACTAAACCTAATGAAATATTAGAACATAATTACTATTATAAAGATTGAGAAGAATCAAAAGGAATGATGAAGCCACAAATGAAGAATGTGATCAAATTTCATATAGATTACAAGTATGCAAGAGAGTGTACTATCATAGAGATTCAAGACTTCAAAATGGACCATGTCTAGCACATAATGAATGAAACACAAAGAGAAACAAGAAATAGATTCTATGGTGTGCTTTCAGCTCAAAACTGCAAGCCTGCTAACTACATAAGGAAGCATACCTAATTTCAGGTTATACCATGATCTTCTTGGTCCTTACTCCGTGCAGTGTCTGATATATTTCTCCAGATCAGTAGCCTTCAGAGAGCCAATGGGAACTTATGAAAGACAGATGTAAGATTATAATTAGGCACTTAAAAAAGGCTACTACAATGAAAGAAAAAACAAAGGACATATTTATCTAACCTATATGTTTGTTACAAAACATCCATGAGCAACATATAGTTACAACTTACAGGTAAATTAATATGCACAAATACCAATTAATACAGAACAATAATCTAAGATTTTGATCATAGGAATTGTGACCACGGTACAAAGAACCCTGATAGTCTTAAACTGTTTCCCCCAAACTTAAAATATATAGCCAGAAGTGACAGTTTAATCTGACAAGGAAAGATCCTATTTTAAGAGTATATATTAAGAGAAAAGTTCTGGTCAAAGTCTCTAGGAGGACCCTAACCGGAGCATTCAGACTTAGACCAGAACAAGAACTGCTAAAAAATATATTAGCCGCAGCCCAAGAACTCACTAGTTTATATAGAACATGTTCATCCTCATCTTCATGTTGATACAATTGCACCCATTGGACTTCCAACAAGGTAGGCAATACAATGGTAACATTTAAATGCAGAATAGGTTCAACAATGCAATCAAAATGTGGTACACATCTTTGGGATTCTTCACTGAACTTATCTAACAATGTTGGGAATCTAATTACATTTAAAAATGGATCTTCAGGCAGGATGGTGCAACATATAGCAAAACCAAAATCTCAGAAACATTTATTGAACAAGTAGCCTAAACATTAAATGTTGAAAATTGTGCCACCCACCATTAAAATCCCAAGCTTAAATTACGGTTACTGTCTTGATTGAATGCCTCTTGACATGTAGAAGGCAGAGATCTGTTATAAATTATCAGTTAAACAAAAATTACGAGGGACGGATTCGTATGTGTGGCAAAGTTCAATCTAAAGTGTAGTATGGTACCCCTTTCACCCAACTAGAGAATATGATATCTGGTGATCAATGATATCTGCCTCTTAAATTGTTTAATTTCTTAGCCAATCCTGTATTCAAGCTTCATATATTATGGCATTTGTCACAAGAACAACCACAGTATAAGATATGGATGGGGGGGCTACAAGAATCCCTAAATATCATAATTCTGAAGTTCCAGAGAGGAGGGAAACTGGGTGTACCTGAAAACATTTGTTAAATTGTTATGGCACCAAAAACCTTCATTCTTCAATTCAGTACTAAAGAGATTGTCACGGCATGTGCCAAGAAGAAATAAACAACGAGGCTGAGCAACATATGAAGTATTGGGTTGTCTCACCCCTATGGCATAAAGTCAATAATCTTCAAATTGAAGCAGAAGCTAAATGATCATTTGCATATAAGAAACGAGAAAATATATAAAGCTAATGGCCGGGGAGTACAATACAACACATACAAGTTCAATATGGAAATAAATCAGCAGTAGTTCCTTGTAGTACATACAAATATCTCTCTAAGTTCTAAAGCAGATCACTCAAAACACTGATGTGCATTATAAGGACCAAGATTAGAAAAGGAAAAGCCGAAGGCCATGAACAAGGTTAACAGATATAGTCATATCATACTCATAACGAAGTTATGTGCAAGAAGCATACTGGTTATACTTTACAGAACCACAAGCAATAACAATAAATAATAAATACACCTAAAAGGCATGATGTGAGCGGCTTCAATCTTCTGTATACATAAATGTACAATCCCTCTTCTATTTGTTGGAATTGGAAGGGGTAAATAGTCATTAGCCAGGATGACAGAATTTGATCTCTAAGTTAGAGTAGATTAACTTGAATGTTCATGGCACTATAAAATCTCTCCATGACGGAATCCACTATCTCCACAATCAGCCCCAGTATCCAAAGCACAAGGAGAATCATACCATTTAGAATTGTCCTGATAGAAACTATCAACCTGTATACAGCCAAGACCAACTACATCCGAAACTATCCCCTCGTCGTGCCTGATCATTCTGATGGGCTTGGATAATTTACTATCCTCCTCACAATCAAGAATGCTCTTCTCATCAAAGTCACTGCACTTCAACCACTTCTCAGGCTTACAACTGTCACTCATGAGATCCTTCTCACTCCTGCAATCACTCCTCATCTGATCCCCCCACGAAACCACCTCCCCCAGCGTCCGCCCAAAACTATCCTCATCATCCTCAATCAGCTCTGTGTCCTTGCCATCACCATAAATCCTCTCATGATGGTTACTCCAGTTAGCCAGATCATTATCCCCAACCAACACATCATCCACCTTATCAGTAATCAACTCGGCTGGCTTCAACCCCATCTCCCCTATGCTCCTAACCTTATTCAAAACCTCGTACAATTCCCTGGAAACCGCCCCCAACAAATCTCTTGGCATCTTTGCAACCTTCCCCTCCAACATTCCCACCTCATTCCTCAACTCCTGCACCTGTTGCAGCACCGAAAACTGCAAATCCCCACCATCCTCCTTCCCCAACAACCCAAACC